>Ga0214917_10000003_pt1 | contig 270474 bp, 252 predicted proteins | sample LL_1208_BB_MetaG_FD_177983 | JGI IMG/M metagenome (GOLD analysis project Ga0214917, IMG submission 177983) | Freshwater microbial communities from Lake Lanier, Atlanta, Georgia, United States - LL_1208_BB | ecosystem: Environmental > Aquatic > Freshwater > Lake | place: USA: Georgia...
TCAAGTCTCAGGCAGTTCGTATGCCTTGGGAAGTTGATGGCCAGACCTTTGCTCTGAACATGATTGACACACCTGGACACGTTGACTTCACCTACGAGGTTTCGAGATCTCTAGCTGCTTGTGAAGGCGCAGTGTTGTTAGTTGATGCTGCGCAAGGTATTGAAGCTCAAACCTTAGCAAACCTTTATTTAGCACTAGAGAATGACTTGACCATAATTCCGGTGTTGAACAAGATTGACCTTCCTGCAGCACAACCTGAAAAATATGCCGAAGAGTTGGCAAACCTAATCGGTGGAGATCCTGATGACTGTCTAAGAGTTTCAGGTAAAACCGGCGTTGGTGTTGATGCGCTGTTAGACAAAATAGTAAAAACTGTCCCACATCCTGTTGGCGATCCGAATGCTCCAGCTCGAGCGATGATTTTTGACTCTGTTTATGATACCTATCGCGGTGTTGTCACTTATGTTCGTATGGTTGATGGTGCTCTAAATGAGCGCGAAAAGATCACCATGCTTTCAACTAAGGCTGTGCACGAACTTCTTGAAATCGGTGTTTCATCTCCAGAACCAGAACCAACCAAAGGATTGGGTGTTGGAGAAGTAGGTTACCTAATTACCGGTGTGAAGGACGTAAGACAGTCCAAGGTTGGTGACACCGTAACAACAGTGAACAAACCAGCGACCACTCCGCTAAAAGGTTATTCAGAACCTAAACCAATGGTGTTCTCTGGTCTTTATCCGATTGATGGATCTGACTACCCAAACCTTCGTGAAGCCTTAGACAAGCTAAAGCTTTCAGATGCCTCTTTGGTTTATGAACCAGAAACATCTGTTGCTCTAGGTTTTGGTTTTAGATGTGGCTTCCTAGGTTTGCTTCATTTGGAAATCATTACCGAGCGTTTAGAAAGAGAGTTCGGACTAGACCTTATTGCAACTGCTCCTTCTGTGGTCTATGAAGTAACCCTTGATGACAAAAAAGAAATCACGGTTACTAACCCGTCTGAGTATCCAACCGGAAAGATTTCTAAGGTTCTAGAGCCGATTGTTAGAGCAACCATCCTTTCTCCTAAGGATTACGTAGGAACAATCATGGAACTTTGTCAGAGCAGGCGTGGTGTGATGATTGACATGCAGTATTTCGGTACTGATCGTGTGCAGTTAAGGTATGACATGCCTCTGGCTGAAATCGTTTTTGACTTCTTCGATCACTTGAAATCAAAGACTCAGGGCTATGCATCTTTGGATTACGAGGACAATGGTCTTTCTGAAGGAGATCTAGTCAAGGTAGATATTCTTTTGCAAGGTGAACAGGTTGATGCTTTCAGTGCAATTGTTCACAAAGACAAGGCTTATGCCTACGGCGTGATGATGACTGGAAAGCTAAGAGAACTAATTCCACGTCAACAGTTTGAAGTTCCAATTCAGGCAGCTGTTGGTGCACGCGTAATCGCTAGAGAAACCATTCGCGCGATGCGTAAAGACGTTCTGGCTAAATGTTACGGTGGTGACATTTCTCGTAAGCGTAAACTTTTGGAGAAGCAAAAAGAAGGTAAGAAGCGTATGAAGATGGTTGGTCGCGTTGAGGTTCCCCAGGAAGCCTTCATTGCAGCACTAACTACCGATGCTGAGAAAAAAGGCAAGAAGAAGGGCGATTAATGGCCCAGCTTCCCAAAGGTGAACCAGCGCCAGCTGATGGTCTGATTCCAGTTGCCTTTGACAGTTCCGAGAACTCTTTTCACGCCTACGTTCACGTTCCCTATTGTTTGACTCGCTGTGGTTACTGTGATTTCAATACATACACCGCTAGCGAACTTGGCGGTCATTCCAGATCTGAATACTTTCAGCATGTAATTGGTGAGATTTCTTTCTCTGAAAGAGTTTTGGATCAGTCAAATGTTGCTAGCAGAGAATTGAGTACCGTTTTCTTTGGTGGGGGCACACCAACACTTTTGGAAGCCGAAGATTTAGCCCAAATTCTTTCAGCACTTAGAAATACATTTGGAATTAGTGCTGGAGCAGAAATCACTACGGAGGCAAACCCTGATTCAGTTGATCGAGAATATCTTGAGAATTTGTTGACGGCAGGTTTCAACAGAATTTCCTTTGGCATGCAATCAGCAGTTCCTGAAGTTCTAGCTGTGTTAGAGCGAACTCATGAGCCTGAGAATGTTTCCATAAATGTTGCTATCGCTAAGGAGCTTGGTTTTGCAACCAGTGTCGACCTTATATACGGAACCCCTGGCGAAAGTCTTGCTGATTGGGAAATTAGTCTGCGAGAAGCAATCGAACAGGGAACCGATCACATCAGTGCCTATTCTCTGATTGTTGAACCAGGCACCAAGCTCTATAGGCAGATTAGATCGGGTGAAGTTTCTCAGCCTGATGTAAATTTGCATGCCGACATGTATTTGTTGGCCGAGAAATTGCTTACCGAAGCTGGCTTTAGTAACTATGAGGTGAGCAATTGGTCCAGGGGAGAAGACTTTAGGTCAAAACATAACATTGCCTATTGGCAGTCAAAAGACTGGTGGGGGTATGGTCCAGGGGCGCATTCCCATGTTGGCGGAGTCAGATGGTGGAATGTAAAACACCCTGCGGCATATGCAGAGCGTATGGCTCAAGAGATTTCTCCTGCGTTAGAACGAGAAATTGTTGACGCTGAAAACCGCGATGTTGAGAGGGTAATGCTAGAGGCCAGGCTAAGTGTTGGAATGGACCTGAACTGGCTCAAAGAGCAGGGTTATGCTAGTGCAGATGTGGTTTCAAGTTTGATTGCAGATGAGTTAGTTGATGCAAAGCAGATATTTAACGGAAGGTTGATCCTGACGCTAAAAGGAAGATTACTCGCCGACCTGGTAGTTCGTAAGCTGCTCGGTTTTTAGATTAGGAGAAGAGATGGCTTTTTGTATTAACTGTCAGCAGGAGCGAACCGGTAAGTTCTGTTCGGTTTGCAATAGGCAATTGGTGGATAACACCTTCACTTCGAAAGAAATGACCCCAGCTGAGGTTTATAACCAGTCGCCAGGACTTTTAGGCTTTTGGTCACACATAATTCCAATGTTGGGGATTGTGGTTGGAGTTTGGTCTTTTATTCCGTTACTTCTGCTTTGGGTACCTGGGTTGATTATTCGAAATCTTTCAAAAGCGACTGATTTTGATCGCAGGCATTCAACTGAGTCACTCAATTTTCAACTAACCATAATGCTTTTCGTGGTGGTTGGGTTGGCAGCTGGAAGTTTTAGAGCAGAGCTGGTTCCCATTGTTGCAGCGCCGTTGATTATTGGTTCAACTTTGATGAACTTCGTGCTCTGTGTAATTGCCTCACTTCGAACTATGAAGGGTAAGGAATACCGATACCCTGTGAACTTCAGATTTGTAAAGTAATATTGGCACTCTAGGCATTAGAGTGCTAAAAATCGCTTTGCAAGGAGTAACCGATGATTTCTGAACGTGGCATGGCTGTTCTGCGTGCCATTATTGAAGACTTCATTGCCACTAATGAGCCGGTAGCTTCTAAATCACTGGTCGATAGGCATAATTTCGGGGTTTCCAGTGCAACCATTCGTAACGACATGGCCTACCTCGAAGAAGAAGGTTACATCGTTGCCCCACACACCTCAGCCGGCCGAATTCCAACAGATAAGGGCTACCGGGTCTTCGTTGACCAACTTATTCAAGCTGAGGCAGTCACAGCTGAAATCAAAAAGAACTTGGCAGAACTGAATCGGCTGTTTGCTAAAACTTTAGATCAATTGACAGATTTAGATGAAAAACTTCAAACTTCAGCCCAGTTGTTGGCTAAAGCTACCGGTGAGGCGGCAGTGGTTCAATATCCAAACTTGAAATCAATTGCGGTCAGTTCGATTGAGTTAGTAAAAGTGGCCGAAAACCGGGTGCTAATTCTTTTGATTACCAATGCTGATCGCATCCAACAACACGTAGTGATCCTAAAAGAAGACTGGTCCAGCGAGCAGCTGGTTATAGTCAAAGAGAAGATTAATGCGGAACTGGCTGGTCAACCAATTGAATCACTTTCGGCTAAATTAAATGAATTGGCTGAAAATTTTGATGTATCACTTAGAGAAAATATCGAGATTTTGGTGAGCGGTTTATCGTTGCTAATCGATGCCAATAAGCAGGAAAAAATTGCTTTCGCTGGAACTGCAAACTTGGTTCGAAATGAACAGCAGTTTGCAGGTAACTTGGCTACCTTGCTGAATTCGTTCGATGAACACAGCGAGGTTTGGCAAGTCCTGAATTCCTGGCAGTTAGATTCTGCACGACCACGGGCAATCATCGGTTCAGAACACAGTGTTCATGAACTCAGCAACAGTTCACTGCTTATATCTAGCTATTCCAGCCAAGGAACCGAGGTAGCTAAAGTTGCCGTGGTTGGGCCTACCAGGATGAACTACCCGAAAAACTTTGCTGCAGTCTTAGCGCTAGCTAAATTACTTTCTAAGGATGACGAGGACTAAATGCAGGACCATTACCAGGTGCTCGGAGTTTCCAGAGATGCCAGCACTGATGAAATCAAGAAGGCATACCGCAAACTAGCTCGGCAACTGCATCCAGATATGAATCCAAGTGATGAAGAGCAAGAGCGCTTCAAGCAAGTTACCCACGCCTACGAAGTTTTGAGTGATCCAAACCAGAGAGCGCAGTATGACAATGGTGGTTCCATGTTTGGTGACATGGGTGGATTTGGTTTCGGAGACATCTTTGAAAACTTCTTTGGTGGTGGACAGCGTGGCCCCAAACCAATGGCTGAAAGAGGTCAGGATGCTCTGCTGAGAGTTGAACTGACAATGGCAGAGGTTGTCTTCGGCATTGAAAAACAACTAGAAATTGACACTGCAGTTGTCTGCAACACCTGTATGGGAACGACTTGTAGACCGGGAACCAGCCCAAAAGTCTGTGACATCTGTGGTGGGGCGGGAAGTGTTTCAAGGCAAGTCAGATCCATGTTGGGCAACATGATTACCACGACACCGTGTAATGCTTGTCGTGGTCATGGTCAAACAATTCCAGACCCATGTCTTGACTGTCGTGGCCAAGGTCGAACCAGGGCTAGAAGAACGCTTGATCTAAATATTCCTGGCGGAGTTGAGCACGGACTTCGCTTGCAGCTATCTGGTCAAGGTGAAGTTGGTTTTGCTGGAGGACCACAGGGAGATATTTACGTTGAGGTTTCAGTCATGCCTGATTCTCACTTTGAACGCGATGGTGATGATCTGGTCGCGAGTCTCGAGCTACCCCTGCAGGATGCTGTATTAGGAACTTCAGTCAAGATTGAAACTTTTGATGGAGAGCAGGAACTAGAAATCAAACCAGGAGCTCAAACCGGAGATGTAATCACTTTGAAGTCAAAAGGTATTTCCCACCTAAGACACAACGGGCGGGGAGATATGCATATTCAACTCAAAGTGCTTACGCCAACTCGGGTTGACTCTAAAGAGAAAGAACTTTTCAAAAAGCTTGCAGATCTTAGAAAGTCAGAAAAACCAACCCTGGCTAAACGAAGTTCATCTACCTTTGGCTGGGGTAAACGTCGCTAATGGTTGAGCCATTATTCTTTCAAGCTGACTTGAAGTCTGGGGATACAGTAACTCTGACTGGTGAAGAGGCCAAGCACGCGGTATCGGTTCGAAGAATGCGTATCGGTGAGGCAATTGCAGTCACTAATGGTGCTGGGCTAAAAATTAGAGGAACTGTTTCTGCGTTAGAGAAGAACTCACTCACTTTGGAAGTTTTGGAAACAACTCAAGATGTTGCACCAGATTTAAAGTTTGTTTTAGTTCAAGCTTTGGCTAAAGGGGACCGGGACGAACTAGCCATTCAAGCGGCAACCGAGCTTGGTGTTTCTGAGGTAATACCATGGCAAGCCGACCGCTCGGTTTCAATCTGGGAGGGTAAGAAGAGAGAAACCGGCAGGAATCGTTGGCAACAGATTGTTCTAGAAGCAGCTAAACAGTCACTGAGGTCTTTTGTTCCTAAGGTTCATGAAGTCCAGTCAACAGCTGAGTTATCTAAATCTTTGAGTTCCTTTGACATGGCTATCCTGCTAGATCTTTCTGGAACTAAAAACCTTAAGGACATGAAACTACCAACTGAGGGCAGAATCGCCATCATTGTCGGACCAGAAGGTGGTATCAGTTCTGAGGAGCTAGAAAGACTCTCCTCCGCAGAACTAGTTAGCCTTGGTGCTAATGTATTGCGCACCTCAACTGCCGGACCTGCGGTGTTAGCAGCACTTACACTTAGCTAAGTCCAGCCCTAGACTTATTAGGTAAAGGAGTCTCATTGGATTGCATTTTCTGCAAGATCACCTCAGGGGTAATTCCCACCAACTTTGTTGCCGAGTCGCAGCACGCTGTTGCCTTCAAAGACATTTCGCCTAGGCAACCGGTCCATATCCTGGTTGTGCCCAAAGAGCACTACACCGATGTTGCCGATCTGACTGATAAGAACCCTGAAGTTCTATCTGACCTAATGCAGTTAGTTGCCAAAGTAGCCAAAGATAAAACCATTGGCTCATTTAGATTGACTTTTAACACAGGTGCAGCCGCCGGCCAAACCGTTTTCCATGCCCATGCTCACATCACCTCTACTACACCCAAGGAGCTGTAGTGGAAGAGCGAGTTAGCAATACTAAGTTGGAATTTTCCATTGAAGAAGTTGATGTACTGTCTGTTCTGGGAACTGAAGACACATTACTTAAGAGCATTGAGGCGGCTCACCCCAATGTTGTTGTCTTGGTTCGAGGCAACACAGTTTCGCTATCTGGTCCTGAGGCAGATTGTTTTGCAGCCAAGCGACTTATTGATGAAGCCATAGCTTTGGTGAAGGCGGGTCATCGCATCAGTGCGGTTGATATCGCAGTTTCAGCCAAGATGATTCAAAAAGATCAATCTCCAGCACAACTTTTGAGTCAGAGCATTCTCTCTTCTAGAGGCAAGAGCATTAGACCGAAAACCCTAAACCAAAAGAGCTACGTTGATGCCATAGATGAAAACACCATTGTTTTCGGTATCGGTCCGGCTGGAACAGGTAAAACATACTTAGCCATGGCTAAAGCCGTGCAAGCTTTGCAGCGCAAAGAAGTAAGTCGAATAATCTTGACTAGACCTGCGGTTGAAGCTGGCGAGCGGTTGGGTTTTCTTCCTGGCACCTTAACTGACAAGATTGACCCTTATCTAAGACCGCTATTTGATGCTTTGCATGAAATGTTAGATCCAGATGCAATTCCCAAACTAATGACCACAGGAACAATTGAAGTTGCTCCGCTGGCATATATGCGCGGTAGAACGCTGAATGACTCGTTCATCATTCTTGACGAAGCTCAGAATACGACACCTGAACAAATGAAGATGTTCCTAACTCGCCTTGGTTTCAATTCCAAGATGGTAGTTACTGGCGATGTGACTCAAATTGACCTTCCTACCGGTAAGTCAGGTTTGAATGTTGCAGCCCAAATTCTGCCTAAAGTTGAAGATCTCAAGTTCTGCTACCTAGACTCATCCGATGTGGTTAGACACTCACTGGTGGGTCGAATCGTTGATGCTTACTCTAAGTTCGAACAGAAAGTTCAAGCAAAGGCAAAGCGTTGAGCATCGAACTAGAAAACGAATCTGGAGTTGAGGTTCCACTAGATAATATCCTGCAACTAGCCGAGTATGCACTCAGCAAGATGCACATTGATCCAAGAGCGGATGTTGAGATCCTGCTGGTAGATGAATTGGTCATGGAGGAATACCACCTTGATTGGATGCAAGAAAGCGGTCCAACCGATGTTTTGAGTCAACCAATTGATGGGCTTAGACCTGGTAAACCAAACTCCATCACTCCGGCAGGTCACCTTGGTCTGATTGTTTTATGCCCACAGGTAGCAACTAAGCAGGCTGCTGCCAGAGGTCATTCCGATTTACGGGAGATGTTGATTCTGGTGGCTCACTCTATCCTTCACTTGCTTGGTTATGACCATGCAGAAAAGGATGACGAGATTGAGATGTTTGCCCTCCAAGAAGAGATTGTTGCTGAATACCTAGAAACCTTAGAGGCATAGATGGTTTTCTTAGGTGTTTTTGTTGTTGTCTTGCTGGCTTTATTTGCGGTGGTTTTAGGTCTCTGTGAAGCCGTAATCAGATTTAACGATGAAGACGACAGACCAACAGAGAGCCTGGCCTTTACCAAGCAGGTAGTTGTTTCGGTTTATGCAGTTGCATTGAGTTTGATTTTTATCGCTTTCAACATTCACATCTGGCTGGTGGTCCTGCTTTCACTGTTATTGGTCATCGGGCTTACCCTAGTGATCCAACTGCTAGGCAAGGGAATAGGGAAAACTGCTTTCGCCACCAAGCTTGTTTCGACTCTAAAGCCTTTGATTAAGTCGATCAACCTGTTCTTTACACCTCTATCTTTGCCAACAGAGGTTACCGAAGAGTATGAGCAGGAGCTCATTGAATCGGTTGAAGAACTTGGTGAAACCATAGCCCGAGAGATTATGGTGCCAAGAATCGACATGGTGACTATCTCCGCTGAGGAGACTCTGGCTGCTTCAATGACGGTGTTCTTTAGGTATGGCTTCTCCAGATTGCCGGTCATCGGTAAGAACATGGATGACATCAAGGGTGTGCTTTATATTAAAGATGTTGCTCGGTTGATTCATGAAAACCCAGAACGAGCCAGAAACATTAGAGCAGTGGATATTGCTCGCGAAGCCAACTTTGTTCCAGAGAGTTTGCCGGTAGATGATTTATTACAGCAGATGCAAGGCTCTTCAATTCACATCACCATGATTGTTGATGAGTATGGTGGTGTTGCCGGCATGGTAACCATGGAAGATGTCATCGAAGAGATTGTTGGAAACATCAGCGACGAGTATGACAATGACACTCCAGAACTGACCGAATTGGAAGATGGCTGGACCAGAGTTTCCACCAGAGTTTCACTTTTCGATCTTGGCGAACATTTTGATCTAGAGCTGGAAGACGAGGATGTTGATAGCGTTGGCGGTCTATTAGCTAAAGAACTTGGTCGACTGCCAGCAAGAAACGACCAGATCGAGTTCTCTGGCTTGATTATCAAAGTTGACCGAGTTGAAGGTCGACGCAAGAGAGCGGTAACCGTTTTAGTCAAAATGAGTGAAGAACTAATTGCGGCTAGAGCTGCTCTGGAAATTGAAGAAGAATGAATCAGGTAAGAGCCGGGTTCATAACTTTCGTTGGTAGACCAAACGTTGGTAAATCTACCCTTACCAATGCTTTAGTGGGTCAAAAAATTGCCATCACCAGTTCTAAACCACAGACCACTAGAAAGGCAATTAGAGGCATTGTTAACACTGAAAAAGCACAACTTATCATTGTTGACACTCCTGGTATTCACCGACCCAGAACACTACTAGGTCAAAGACTCAATGATGTTGTTGAGCAAACTCTGAGCGAAGTAGATGTAATTGGTTTCTGCATTCCAGCTGATGAGAAGATTGGCCCAGGCGATGCATACATCAACACCGCACTAGATAAATACCCAAGAGCGAAACTAATTGCGTTAGTTACTAAATCAGAGAAGGTTTCTAGAGATGCTTTGGCTGAGCAATTAGTTGCAGTTAATGCCCTTAGGAACTGGGAAGCTATCATTCCGGTAAGCGCAGTGTCCGGCGAACAACTCGATGATCTAAAAGATGTTTTAGGAGATTTAGTTCCACTTTCACCGCCTCTTTACCCAGCAGATCAACTTACCGAAGAGACCCTAGAGTCCAGAATCTGCGAACTCATCAGAGAGGCAGCTCTTGAAGAATCTAGAGAAGAGCTACCACATTCACTTGCGGTAACTATTGAAGAGCATGGTGAGCGGTCAGATGGCTCCATCTATGACATCCACGCCAACTTATTTGTCGAAAGAGATTCCCAGAAGCCAATCATCATTGGTAAAGGTGGTTCAAGGCTCAAGCAAATTGGTAGTGATGCGCGTAAAGAAATAGAGGCACTACTAGGTAGACGTGTGATGTTGAAGATTCACGTCAAAGTTGCGCCCTCCTGGCAGCAGGATCCTAAGCAACTTGGCCGTTTAGGCCTCTAATTCACCGAGAAAACCTTGCCTAAAGGTAATACTTATTAGGTGCCTACCTACCGTGATGAAGCCGTCGTGCTGAGAACCCATAAATTGGGTGAAGCTGACCGGATCGTTACCATGCTAACTAGATACCACGGTCAAGTGAGAGCTGTTGCTAAAGGTGTTAGAAGAACCGCTTCAAAACTTGGAGCCAGACTAGAGCCATTCATGGCAGTTGATGTTCAGTGTTATGAAGGTAAAAATCTGGACACGGTTACCCAGGTTGAAATCATAGGTGCTTACGGTGGCGAGATAACCGAACACTATGACAGTTTCACGGTTGCAAATGTGATTTGTGAAACTGCACTAAAACTTACCGGTGATGAACCTGCTACCAGTCAGTATCTACTGCTAGTTGGTGCACTCCGATCACTTGCAAATCAGGAGCACGAACCAAACCAAATTCTAAATAGTTACCTACTGAGAGCTTTAGCGATTGCTGGTTGGGCTCCTAACTTCGGCGAGTGCACAACCTGTGCTGAACCAGGACCGCATAATGCTTTCTATATTCAAACCGGTGGTGTGGTTTGTGATCGCTGTCTGACACCGGGAGCAGCCATTGTTGGTAAAGAAACCACAAAGGTTTTAGGGGCACTGCTGGCGGGGGAATGGGAAGTGATCGAAAGCTCAAGCCAACAGGTTAAACTTGCAGCTAGCGGTGTGGTTACTGCTTATACGCAGTGGCATATCGATAAAGGTTTGAAATCTATTTCACATTTGGAGCGGGCATGAAAAAGCCAAAGTTTTCTGGAAATGTTCCAACCCACGTAGCCATCGTTATGGATGGTAACGGTCGTTGGGCTAACGCCAGAGGGTTAACTCGCGTTGAAGGTCATCGGGCTGGTGAAGCTGCTTTGATGGATGTCATCGAAGGTGCTATTGCTGCTGGAGTGAAGTATTTGACTGTTTTTGCTTTCTCAACGGAGAACTGGAATAGATCTCCAGAGGAGGTGAAATTCCTGATGAATTACAACCGAGAAGTATTAATTCGTAGGAGAGATCAACTAAACGACTGGAACGTGAAAATCAGGTGGGTTGGCAGGAGACCTAAGCTCTGGCCAAGTGTTATTGACCAACTAGTCGAAGCCCAAAAACTAACTAAAAAGAACACTGGTTTAGTTTTCACCATGTGTGTGAACTACGGCTCTCGAGTAGAGATAGTAGATGCCATCAACCAGATGATGGAGGACCAGGCCACTGGCAAGCTAAAGGGAAAAATTACTGAAAAGACCGTGCAGCGTTATTTGTTGACTAAGGACCTTCCAGATGTTGACCTGTTTATTCGTTCTAGCGGTGAAAAGCGAGTCAGCAACTTCTTGCTTTGGCAGTCTGCCTACGCGGAGTTTGTCTTCATGGATGTTTTATGGCCAGATTTCAACCATGAATCCTTGTGGGAAGCAATTTCTGAGTATTCCAAGCGCCACCGTCGCTTCGGTAAAGCCGTAGATAAGCCAAAGGGTAAGTAAACTAGAGGTTCGAGACACCGTAAGCCAACGGTGCCTAACCAAGGGAGCATAAATGGCCGCCCCAAGTCGCCTAGATTCAGTTATTTCTCTAGCAAAACGTAGAGGTTTTGTTTTTCCAGCCGGTGAAATCTATGGTGGAACTCGTTCCGCCTGGGATTACGGACCGTTAGGTGTTGAACTCAAAGAAAACATCAAGCGTGCCTGGTGGCAATCAATCGTCAACAGTCGTGAAGACATCGTTGGTCTAGATTCATCAGTTATTCTGCCTCGTAAGGTTTGGGAAAGCTCTGGCCACGTAAAAGAGTTTGTTGATCCTTTGATTGAGTGCACCTCTTGTCACAAGCGCTTTAGAGCAGATCACCTAGAAGAGGCCTTTGAAGAGAAAAAGGGTAGAGCTCCTTCTTCTATGAGTGAAATTGCTTGCCCTAACTGTGGTGGCAAAGAAACTTGGACAGAACCTAAGTTGTTCAACGGTCTACTAAAGACCTACCTTGGTCCTGTTGAAGATGAATCAGGACTTCATTACCTTCGCCCAGAAACCGCTCAAGGTATTTTCGTCAACTTTGCCAACGTACTCGGCGCTTCCAGAATGAAGCCTCCTTTTGGCATCGGCCAGATTGGTAAGTCTTTTAGAAACGAAATAACACCAGGTAACTTCATTTTTAGAACTCGTGAGTTTGAACAGATGGAGATGGAGTTCTTTGTTGAACCGGGTACCGATGAGACTTGGCACGATTACTGGATCAACGAACGGTATAACTGGTATGTGAACCTAGGTATTAACCCAGAAAACCTGAGGTTGTTTGAACACCCTAAGGAAAAGCTTTCACACTACTCAAAGCGAACTGTTGATATCGAATATCGTTTTGGTTTCCAAGGTAGCGAGTTTGGTGAACTTGAAGGTATTGCTAACCGCACTGACTTTGACCTAACCATTCACTCGAAGGAATCTGGAGTTGACCTTAGCTACTTCGACCAAGCTAAGGGCGAACGCTGGACTCCTTATGTAATTGAGCCAGCTGCGGGGCTTACCAGATCGCTAATGGCTTTCCTGGTTGATGCTTATGCCGAAGATGAAGCACCAAACACTAAAGGTGGAGTTGATGTTAGAACAGTGCTTCGTTTGGACTACCGCCTAGCTCCAGTTAAAGTAGCTGTCTTGCCACTATCCCGCAACGAAGATCTCTCTCCGGTGGCTAGAAACCTTGCCCAAGATCTTCGTAAGACCTGGAACATCGACTTTGATGACTCCGGTGCTATCGGTAGAAGATATCGTCGTCAGGATGAAATTGGAACTCCGTTCTGTGTGACTGTTGACTTCGATTCGTTGCAAGACCAAGCGGTAACTGTTCGTGAAAGAGACACGATGGCTCAAGAGCGGGTTTCGCTTGACAGCCTTAAGTCATACCTAGCTGCAAAACTAATTTCCTAATAGGAGTATTTTGCTAAGTTACGGTGACATCAAAATCAAGACCCCGGTGGTTCTAGCTCCGATGGCGGGGATAACCAACACTGCCTTTCGCAGGCTTTGCCGCGAATACGGTGGTGGTTTATATGTCTCCGAGATGGTAACTTCTAGGGCGCTGGTTGAACGAACCGAAGAATCAATGCGTTTGATTGGTCACCATGAAACTGAGGACATTCGTTCGGTTCAGCTTTATGGGGTGGACCCAAAAACTATCGCTGAAGCAGTAACCATGTTGGTAGCTGAAAACCGAGCAGACCACATTGATCTTAATTTTGGTTGCCCAGTGCCAAAAGTTACCAGAAAAGGTGGCGGAGCAGCTCTTCCCTATAAACAGGATTTATTCCAAGCCATTGTTTCCAGTGCAGTTAGAGCAGCTGGAGAGATACCAGTGACCGTTAAGATGCGTAAAGGAATCGACAGCAATCATCTAACTTTCCTGGAATCAGGTAAAGCTGCAGCTGATGCTGGAGTCGCGGCAGTTGCACTACACGGCAGAACTGCCTCTGAGTATTACTCAGGAAACGCAGACTGGAATGCCATTTATGAGTTAAAGGACAGCCTTAGGGATGTTCAGATACTAGGTAATGGTGATATCTGGTCAGCCGGTGATGCCATCAGAATGATGCGTCAGACCGGTTGCGATGGGGTAGTTGTTGGTAGGGGATGTCTTGGCCGGCCTTGGCTATTTTCTGATTTACAACAAGCCTTCGAGGAGTATTTGAAGAATCCAAATTCAAATGCAGCCATTGACCCGGTACAACCAACTTTGGGACATGTGGCCGAAGCCTTTAAGAAGCACACCCTGCTTTTGGTTGAGTTCTTTGAGTCTGAAGAGCGAGCCTGTCGGGATATTAGAAAGCATGTAGCTTGGTATTTCAAGGGTTATCCAGTTGGTGGTGAATTCAGAGCCGCTCTTGCACAGGTTGAGACGCTAGCTCAGATGGACGACTTGCTGGGAAGCTTAGACTGGTCTTTACCTTACCCTGGTGAATTAGCCGAAGGCCCAAGAGGTCGTTTGGGTGGGGCAAAGACCTGTGCACTGCCAGAACGCTGGTTGGATTCTAGAGAACTTGAAGGTGATCAACGAAAGATGCTAGCTGAAGCAGAGTTGGGGGTGTCTGGAGGATGAGTCACCCATACAACGACGAAGACAGATCGAGACTGCTACAAGAAAGTGGAACCGGGCGTTCTGCACGAACTGAATTTGCCAGAGACAGAGCTCGAGTAACTCATTCTTCTGCTCTGCGCAGACTCGGTGCGAAGACACAAGTTTTGCAACCTGGTTCTGGAGACTTTGCTAGAACTAGACTTACTCACTCTCTTGAGGTAGCTCAGGTGGGCAGAGAGATGGCAGTTGAGTTTGGCGTTGATCCTGACGTAGTTGATTCTGCCTGTTTAGCACATGATTTAGGTCACCCACCGTTTGGGCATAACGGCGAAAAAGCACTGAACGATTGGGCCAAAGATTTTGGTGGTTTTGAAGGCAATGCCCAAACTCTAAGAATTCTTTCCAGAATTGAGCAGAAAGTTTATTCGAGCGAAGGAATAGCGTTTGGCTTAAACCTGACCAGAGCAACACTCGATGCCTGCTGCAAATATCCTTGGACTAAAGAAAATGCCGTTGCTGATACTGGTGCAGATAGGTCTTTGAAGTTTGGTGTTTATGCAGATGACGTCCCAGTTTTTGATTGGATTCGAATTGATGCTCCGGTAAATGCAAAATGCTTCGAAGCTCAAATCATGGACTTCTCTGATGATGTTGCCTATTCGGTCCACGACTTCGAAGATGCAGTCGTTGAAGGTTTTCTAAAGTTAGGCGAACTTGACTCTAAGGAATCTGAAATAGTTTCAGAGATTGAGCGCTGGAATGGTCATCGCATTCCAAGAGCAGAGTTGGATAAGGCGATGAACCGACTGCAGGAGAACCGCTATTGGCTCACTAGGTGGGACGGCACACCAAGTCAGGCTGGTCAACTAAAGAACCTGACCTCTTCGGTGATTGGAAGTTTTGTTTCTAGAACCACTGATGCAACTTTCCAAGCTAATGTGGATTCAACTTTTGGAAGGTATTCAGCAGACATAGTTGTTCCTGTCGAAGTTAGCGCTGAAATTGCCATATTCAAGGGCTTAGTTTCATACTTCTTGATGTCCACAGAACGCAGACGGCCGTTCTATGAATGGCAGAGAGCACTGTTGAGTGAACTTGCCGATGTTTTAATTGCCGCTAATGGCGAATACTTAGATCAATACAGCCAATTGCAGTGGTCAAAAGCAAAGACCGAAGAAGAAAAACACCGTGTAATCGTTGATCAAATTGCCGTTTTCACTGATGCAGCTGCCCTAAAGATGCACGACGCGCTAATCGGCTCCAAGAAGAGAACACTCTGATGGCTGGCCGCATTCCACAACGCGACATCGAAGCCATCAAGGCGAGGGTAAGCATTGCCGAAATTGTTGGCGAGTATGTTCAATTGAAGTCATCTGGTGTTGGTTCACTAAAGGGGCTTTGCCCGTTTCACGATGAGAAGTCACCTTCGTTCAATGTGAGAAGTGACCAGGGCTTTTATCACTGCTTCGGTTGTTCTGAAGGTGGGGATGTTTATAAGTTCTTGCAAAAAATCGATAACATCACATTCTATGAAGCAGTTGAGAAATGTGCTCAAAAGATTTCGTACCAAATCAGTTATGAAGCTGGTGGCCGAGACGACGGTTTAAACAGGGCACGATTATTTGCGGCCAACGAAGCTGCCGCTAAATTCTTCGCCAGCCAACTAGCAACTCCAGAGGCTGCCACAGCCAGGGATTTCCTTACCCAGCGAAACTTTGATAAGTCAGCCGCCGAATATTTTGGTTTAGGTTACGCGCCCAAGGGTTGGAACAATCTCGCCGACGCCTTGAAAGCTCAAGGTTTCACTGAAGACGAATTAGTAAAGGTTGATTTGCTAGTCAAAAAAGACGGCAGAAGTTATGACAAGTTCAGAGGGCGATTGATTTGGCCGATTAGAGATTCATCTAATTCAGTGGTTGGATTTGGTGCTCGTAAACTCTACGAAGATGATCCTTTGGCTAAATACGTAAATACATCAGAAACTCCGGTGTATCACAAGTCGCAGGTGCTCTATGGCCTGGATTTGGCTAAAAAAGACATCGTTAAAGAGCGCCAGGTAGTTGTCGTTGAAGGTTATACCGATGTTATGGCCTGCCATCTTGCTGGGATTAAGACTGCCGTGGCAACTTGTGGAACTGCATTTGGTGATGAGCACATCAGAAGAATTAATCAGCTGTTTGGGGCATCCGACTTGGGCTCTGAAGTTGTTTTCACCTTTGACCCTGATGCAGCTGGTCAAAAAGCTGCGATGCGAGCCTTCGAGAGTTCCAATAAATTCATTGCATCAACTTTCGTTGCAGTCGGACCCGATGGCTTAGATCCTTGCGATTTGCGAATCCAAAGAGGCGACGCAGCAGTAGTAAATATGATTTCCAACCGAAAGCCGATTTATGAATTTGCCCTAGATCAAAAAATTGCTGGTCATGACCTGTCTGCCTATCCAGGCAGGCTCTCTGCTGCAACAGCGGCTGTTCCTGTCTTGGCTAGGGTCAGGGATTTAGGTGCAAGAGAAGAATATGTTCGAGTGCTTTCATCAAAAGTCCAGTTAGGAGCTGATGAAATAAATCGCCTGCTAAGTGCAGAGTTGACTAAGTTGCGTTCCCAAGCTGTTCAAACCGCCAGACGTGGCGAGATGGAACCTGCAGTTCCCAGATTTGAAGATGAAGTGCCCGAGTTTCCTGCCCCAAACCTAAATGATCCGAACACTAGGTTTGAGCAGGAAGTTTTAGCAGTATTACTGCAGTTCCCAGATGTTTGGAAAGCAGAAGCTATGAAACAAGTTTGCGGTGAGCTTTTTGCCACTCCAGCATTTGTAGTTATAGCCAATTCAGCATTACAGTCCGCTGATTCGATGAACACTCCATCATGGTTAGAAAAAGTCATGTCGATAACTCCTGAACCGTTGCATTCGTTGGTAAGAGCATTAGCTGCAAAACCCATGCCTGCTATAGATCTGTACAGTGCAAGAGTTTATGCCGAGGGCGTAGTTTCTGGGGCCGAGAAAAAGATACTTACTCGCAACCACGCAGCGCTATTGAGTGCACTTTCTATGTTGAACCCTGAAGCTCAATCAGATGAGCACTTACGAATTCAACGAGAGTTGATTGCAATTCAAGAAAGAATAAAGTCCCTAGCATGAGTCTGGATAGAACAAAGGTTGCAATCGAACCTAAGACTCATGAAGCCTATGAAAAGGCAGTTACGGAAGTTGGTTGTTCAGTTGCCAAATTAGATTCATCTGTGGGTGCACTAATTTGGACGGATTACTCGAATCCTCAGGGGCTAGCTGATTGCATAAACGACAATCCACAATTGGAGTTTGTTCAATTGCCTTTTGCCGGTGTTGATGCCTTCCAAGATGTGATTCGGTTACCTCTGCGCTTTGCCTGTGCCAAGGGGTCATATCGAGAACCAGTTGCCGAACATGCCTTGATGTTGGCTATGGCTTTAGGTCGAGTGTTGCCCGAGCGCATTAGGACTAAGACTTGGGGGAGAAAGCATGCTGATTCACTATATGATGCAAGCGTTTTGATTGTTGGTGCCGGCGGCATTACCGAGGAACTTATCAAACAGTTGGCTGCATTCCGATGCAAAATTACTGTGGTGCGTAACCGGGATTTGCCACTATCTGGTGCCGATCGAGTTTTGCTAATTGATCAGTTGGATTCTGCGTTGCCAGAGGCAGACTGGGTGTTCCTAGCCTGTTCGCTTACCGAACAAACCATGGGTTTGCTGAATATCTCAAGGTTCAAACGAATGAAACCGACTGCATATCTGGTTAACGTGGCCAGGGGTGCTGTTATCGAAACTATGGATCTCGTGAAAGCGCTAAATGAAGGGTTAATTGCTGGGGCAGGGGTTGACGTCACCGAACCTGAGCCACTGCCAGATGGGCACCCTCTTTGGGATGCTAAGAACATAATTATCACCCCACATACAGCAGATACCAACGCTCAGGTGATTAGGCTGTTCAGCCTTCGAATCGCCGAAAATCTGGCCGCTTACCAGGGCAAAGGCGATTGGGTGGGCCTTGTGGATCCTGAGCTTGGTTACTAAACCCCCTATTTTTTGGTAAAGTATTCAAGTTGCCCGAAAAGGCACATTCCTCGGTAGCTCAATTGGCAGAGCAATCGGCTGTTAACCGATAGGTTCTTGGTTCGAGTCCAAGCCGGGGAGCCAGCATTTCAGGCCCGTTAGGCAGGCAAATGTTTATTTGGATTCGCGACCAAAAGTGGCTCCCAGCCAGCTATGTTTCAGCAGCACTGGTTTTCATCTGCCTAGGCATCGACCTTTTCACCGAAAGTTATTTAGCCCTAATTAGCAGCGCATTGCTGTGTGGTTCAATTGCCTTTTCTCGCGCCTTACCTTGGCTAGCCATTGCACTTAGTTCAGCAGGTCTAATTACCGCCATTTACTTTGGGTTGCAACCCCAGGTATCTGGAGTTGGTGCGCTGATTACTCTGCTTATTCTTTCAGCTTTCGCGAATCCGGTTCAACGACGAGTTGGGTTTGGCCTAGTGCTGAGTCTTACTGCTTTACAAATCGGCTGGTTTGTTCAAAATCTAGACATCCAGGAGAAATTTCTAGGAGTCGAATTGCCTTCTGGTGAGGCTAAATTCGTGGTCACCATTTTGGGCTGTTTGCTTGTCCTTTCTTTGGGTGTTAACTCTTGGATGCTGGGTAGGTGGTTGTATACCAGGATTACTCACGTAGGCACCGGTGTTGATGTATCGCGTTTAGAAAGTCAGTTGGTTGCAGCTCAATTTTCGGTTGCTGAGCAAGATCGACGCTTAGGAATAGCTAGAGACGTTACCGACTTACTCTTAGATAATGTGAGTTCAACTATGGTAACTGCGGAATCCGGTAGTTACTCTGCAAAGAGTGACCCAACAGTTGCACCAAGAATTTTGGAAACTGTAATCAATGGTTTAAGAACATCTTTTGCTGAAATCAGGAGACTTAGCGATTTGCTCGGTCTGAGTGACACTAACGCGGTAGCCATTCCTGGTTTACGCGATGTCAACTCTTTATTTGTCGATTATCGCAGTTACGGCTATCTAGTTAATTTCAGAGAAAGCGGACAGGCAATCAAGCTAAGTAGTGGTGCGGAGTTGGTTATCTATCGGTTGCTGTCAGAGTCACTGGAGAACATTAGAAAACACGCGCCGGTTGGAACAGGTGTCGATGTTGACTTCCTGTGGCAAGAAACAGCCTTTCAAATTGTAATCAAAGATAACGGCGAAGAGATGCGTCGAATTTTGAATAGTGATAGTAATGGTTACGATGTCACCGCCGATCAAAAAGCACTAACTGAAAGAATCTCAGGCCCGGGTCTTAAAGTTATGCAGGAGCGAGTGACATTGTATGGCGGGATTGTTGAAGTTGCCAGGGTACCAGGAGTTGGCTTCACGGTTTCGGCGTCATTCCCAGACATCGCTCAACAGTCCAGAGGTAACTAGCCTTGGCTAAAATCCTGCGCGTTGCTTTGGTTGGTGGCCATGAAACTATTCGTCAGGGTCGAAGAGATTACCTTGAAGCGAATGGAGAAATACAGATTGTGCATAACTCTGATGGTTTTGGAATTCAAGCACAGGATCTGTTGTCCCTGAATTTCGATGTCGCAATTCTCGAACAGAGACTGCCAGCAACCACGGCTTTCGCCTTAATTAGTGCATCACATGCCTTAGCTAGAGTCACCTCTGAAGAACTGGGTAGGTTTCTGGTCTCTGCTTATTACTCAGAGCTTTCGCTACGATTGAGTGCAATTGAGGCCGGTGCCGTGGATACAGTCTTTGTCATGGACGGACTCGAAGTTCTAAAAAACCGAGTTGAAGCCTGCGCCGATCCCCAAGCTGATTTCGGAATAAGAGAGATTTTTAATCAGATACCAAAGTCCAAGGTTTCAGAAGCCGAATTTTCCAGCGCTTCAGTTGCGCTGGATACTTTAGATGTCAAAGAGGCCAATATCATTCGTGCCTTTTGCGAACTAAAGACGGATGCGCAAATAGCTCAGGTGGCTCAGGTGCCAAAACTCAAAGTTAGAAATACCATTCGTAAAGTGCAAAACCTGTTGATGTTAGAAACTAGGTCTCAGTTATTACTCAAGCTATCTCGTTTCGGTGCATTAGCCCTCTAATTGCTCTTCACCGGGCAGCCAGCTCAGACCTGGAACGCCCCAACCATTATCTTGAATTGCATGCTGAGCATCACTGCGATGTGGCTCTGCTAGACGGTCAACGTAAAGTATTCCGTTGAGGTGATCGAATTCGTGCTGGAAAATCCTGGCAAACCAACCCTCAGCTTCAATGTGAACTGGGTTTTGCTGAAGGTCCAGACCAGTTAGGACCGCCTTTTCAGCTCGCCTAATCGGGAATCGCTCACCAGGCACCGACAAACAACCCTCTGCTTCGGTTTCCCAGTCAGGTTCGCCCTCGGGTATTTCTGAAAGTTCAAGTGTCGGATTTATAACTACACCTCGCTGGTGAGTCCCATCAGCTAATTCCCAGTTATAGACAAAGACGCGTAAGTTGACCCCAACCTGAGGGGCGGCTAGGCCAACTCCTGGAGCTTTGTCCATGGTCTCATACATGTCTTCGACCAATTCCATCAAATCATCGTCAAAAGCTGTAACTTCTAACGCTTTTTGATGTAAAACTGGGGTACCTGTGATCACTATTGGTCTAATCATTCCTCTAATTTACCTTAGGCAGTGATTTGGTTGCACTTGGGTAGGCTAAAATAAAGCGTTTAGGTGGAAGACATGAAGATCCTGGCAATTTCGCTAGCACTGTTTTCAGCAGTTGCTTTAGCGGTAGGCACTCAATTGCAGAACGGTGCAGTTGGTCGTGAAGCCAAGAGCAGCCCAGCCACAACCTCTCACCTAACTTTTAGGCAGTTGGCAAAACTGCTTAGACATCCGCATTGGATATCTGGCGCTGCCATTTCCGCGTTGGCACTGATATTGCAATTTACAGCACTTCTAATAGCACCACTGATTTTGGTGCAACCTATTGGCGCAATCGCGCTGGTTGTAACTTCAATTCTTCATGCCAGAGTCACCAGGACGAAACTAAACAAAGCCTCAATAACGGCTATCTGTTTATGCACTTTTGGTTTAGGTGCATTCGTGGTTATGGCTCACCAAGTAGCTGTTGAACCTGAGATTGATGATCAGAGCTTGATTCTCATTTTGGTCATTGCAGTTGGCTTAATTGTGGGTCTCGGAACAGTTTTACTTAGAGGGGCGACGAAATTTAAGCCACTAACTTTTATTATTGGTGCCGGGGTGCTTTACGGTTTCGTTGCAACTCTAACCAAGGTTTTCTTGAAGAGGATGTTTGCACAAGGTGGCTTTGATCGCCTGATTACATTTCAGTATGAGCCAACTACGGATACGCTAACCCTAGTCGCATTTATCTGCATGATTACTGCAGCTTTGATGGGTGGCTGGTTTGTTCAAAATGCTTATACATCCGGCCCGCCGGATTTAGCCATAGCCGGCCTTACAGTAATAGATCCGCTAGTTGCTATTAGCATCGGTGTGGTCCTGCTAAATGAGGCTATGGACGCCTCTTGGCCTATCATGTTGGGCTTTTTAGCCAGCGGGGCGGTCGCGGTGGTGGGAGTGTATTTGCTGTCCAAGGTCCATCCCGAGTTGATGAAGCCTAGTTAGGCTAAACTTGGCTCTGAGCCACATTTGGCTCCTATTCCCCAAACCAGAGGTTAACTTTTGGCACAGTCAATTAGACATCCAGGTCACCCTTTACGTGTCCTGATCGCGGCTGACACTTTTCCACCAGACATTAACGGGGCAGCCAGATTCGCCGAGCGTCTAGCTGGCGGTCTAGTTCGCAATGGTAACGATGTTCACATCCTGGCTCCAGCGACCACCAAAGAACACGGAACATTCATTGAAGAACATGATGGTGTGAAGATGACTGTCCACCGCCTGCAGAGCCGACGGTTGCTATTGCATAAGACGCTGAGATTCGTTTGGCCAATGACCCTAAAACGGAAAATCGACCTAATCCTCGATGGCTTTCAGCCTGATGCCATTCACTCCCAATCTCATCTTGCTATTGGACGAGTTTTAGCCAAAAGTGGGCGTGAACGAAACATAAATCTAGTTGCCACCAATCACGTAGTTCCTGAGAACTTATTGCAGTATTTGCGTCTGCCAAAATTTCTGAACCAGAAGGTCTCTGATTTTCTCTGGTGGGATACCGGACGAGTTTTAGTCAAGTACGACCATGTGACCACACCAACTAGAAGAGCTGCTTCTATTCTGGAAGAAGCCACCCGTGTGGAAAATGTTCTAGCGGTGTCTTGCGGCATTGATGCAACAAAATTTACTAATCCGACACCGACTACCAATCAGCCTTTCCGCATGCTATTCCTCGGTCGATTGGATTGGGAAAAACACATCCACAACCTATTAAAGGCAGCAGCAAAATTACCAAAGGATATTGATTTTCAAGTCGAGATCGCTGGAGACGGAAGCCAAAGAAAGTTTCTCGGAGAATTAACCAGAGAGTTGAAAATATCTGATCGGGTAAAGTTTCTCGGTCACATCTCTGAAGAAGAACTACCCAAGGCTTATGAAAGAGCCACTGTCTTCGTTATGCCTTCAATAGCCGAATTGCAGTCGATAGCAACCATGGAGGCCATGGCTTCGGGAAGACCAGTGGTTGGAGCTAACGCAATGGCTCTACCTCATCTAATTCATGATGGTGATAATGGTTATTTGTTTGAACCTGACGACGTGGAACAATTTGCCGAAAAATTACTTCGTATCGCAACTGCCGATCGCAAGGAACTCGACAGGCTTTCGGAGAACTCCCTTCACCTAATCCAATCCCATGACATCAAACGAACCGTGGCAATCTTTGAGGGCCTCTATCGAGGTGACTCGGGAGCACGAGTGAATTCTGATGACAACTCCGAGGAATACCTTCGCCCTATCGGCAGGCTAAGTGCTGCAGTTCGAAAGGCTGAGAAGAGAATGCGCGAACAGACGCTAAAGGCCCTGGCTGAGTTCGGAGACGAAATCAAAGAGGGATTGGACGAGATCAGAAGCCAAGCCAAAAAAGTCGACAAAAGGATGCGCAAAAGCGTCCAAAAGACCGTAGGCAAGGCAAAGAAAACAATCAAGCGCAAGGACAAGTAGTCTTGTTAGGTGGCTGGGGGCGTTAGCTCAGCCGGTTAGAGCAGCGGACTCATAATCCGTCGGTCGCGGGTTCAAGTCCCGCACGCCCCACCAAATTCTCAGCTTTCTGCCTTAGGCTAAGACTATAAATCCAACAAGGTAAACGCTTACAGCCAAGCCTTTGACTTCTATGAAAGTGACTTATTGTGCGCAACGTTGCTCATTCAAAACGCCTGATCGGCATGTTCATTGCTCTTCTAACTGTTCTCACCGGCTTGGTTGCTGTTGATGCTAAACCGGGCTCAGCAGCTGGGGATAAGCGAGTAATTATCCATTACATCAACCCAAAGAGCACTAGCTATAACGTCTGGCTGTGGGCTGATGGATTGAATGGAACAGCTTACGAATTCAACAAAAACGGAAGTGCATTTGCCCTCGACGCTGATGGTGCTGCGGTTGGTAGTTGGCTCTTGGAAGGGACAGCAACCGCTCAAAGCATCGGTTTCATTATTCGCACCAACAACTGGGATAAAGATCCAGATGGCGACCGTTTTATTACCAGTTTCAAGGATGTTGATGGAACTCCAACCGCTGAAATTTGGGTGAAGAGTGGTTCGAAATACATCTGGACTAAGAAACCTTCTACCACACCGAGTTTCCTCGGAGCTCAGGTCACGGACCTGAACAAGATTAAGCTCACTTTTGACAACAGGTTCGATGTCGAAGTCGAGAAGGCAAACTTTGAGGTCAAGGACTCAAATGGCGCAAATGTTGCAGTTGCTTCTTGGTCACCAATTGCAGGAAGCGATTTAGCTGGTTGGACGACAACGATGACCCTGGTGGAAGATGTTCGAATTGGAACCGCATATACAATCAGTCACCCGGTTTATGGATCTCAAGAATCAGACTTGGGTTCACTCTGGACTCGTCAAGAATTCAACAGCAAGTATTACTACGACGATGTTCAAGGCGATGGAGTTAAGGACCTAGGTAATACCTATAGTCCTAGTTCAACTGATTTTAGAGTTTGGGCACCCACCTCAGATCAATTGCAATTAGTTACCTATCAAAGTGCGGCTAAGGATGCAACTCCTACTGTTTACGAGATGACTAAAGACGTCAAGGGCACCTGGGTGTACAACTTACCTGGCGACCAAGATGGAACCATCTACATGTATCGAGCTCGTTTCGGATCTAAAGTAAACGAAGCGATTGATCCTTATGCGAGGGCAGTGACCATTAATGGTGACAGGGGAGTAGTAGTAAACCTCGCCACCACTAACCCAACAGGTTGGGAAAGTACTAAACGTCCTGCATTCAATAGTGGAAACCCAACCGATGCAATAATTTACGAGTTGCATGTTAGGGACTTTTCCATCGATGCTTCAAGCGGTGTATCCTCGGCTAATCGAGGTAAGTATTTGGCTTTCACTGAAAACAACACCAAATACACTTCGGCTGGAAAGACAACGGCTACCGGTCTAGCTGCAATGAAAGACCTAGGGATAACTCACGTGGAGCTTCTACCGGTTTACGACTTCGGCTCGGTTGATGAAACTGGCGCAGGTAATCAGTTCAACTGGGGATATGATCCGAAGAATTACAACGTGCCTGAAGGCTCTTACTCATCGAATGCTGCAGACCCTAAAACTCGAATCAGAGAGTTAAAGCAAGCTGTAATGGCAATGCACTCCAATGGTTTGCGCGTGAACATGGACGTGGTTTATAACCACGTGCAAGACAGCACAAACTTCTCATTCGAGAAACTTGTGCCTGGTTACTGGTACCGCAGAGATGCAACGGGAACCAAGACCAGTGGCTCTGGCTGTGGAAATGACACCGCTACTGAGAATCCAATGGTTAGCAAATACATCCAGGACTCAGTGAAGTATTGGGCAACTGAATACAAGATGGACGGTTTCCGTTTCGACCTAATGGGTCTAATTGATATTCGTACCATGAATGCTGTGCGCACTCAGTTGAACGATATTGATCCAACCATCATCATGTTGGGTGAGGGTTGGAATATGGGAACGCTTCCTGAGCAAGACAGAGCGACCCAGCTCAACAGCAATAAGATTCCAGGAATCGCAACTTTCAACCAAATCATTCGAGATGGTATGAAGGGTTCAGTTTGGAGCGAAGATTCTATCGGTTGGGTGAGTGGGCGCTATGGCGACTTTGCCTCGGTGCAATCAGGTATCGTAGCCAACGCTCCGTTCCCAGGTCTTGCGGGTGCGTGGATTGGTGGCATCGAACCAGATCAAACCATCAACTACATCGAGTCCCACGACAATACAACCTTTGCCGATCGCTTGCGTAAGAGCATGGGTATGAACCTACCGATGACCACTATTGCTAAAACCTCGAAACTTGGAACAGGAATACTGTTCGTATCGCAGGGAATCCCTTTCTTGCATGCTGGACAAGAATATTTGCGCACCAAGAATTTCGAACACAACAGCTATAACTTGACCGATGCGATTAACTCGTTGAAGTATAAGAACCGCATAACTTATGCCAGCAACGTTAGCTTCCTCAAAGGTTTGATTTCTATCCGTAAGGCACACAAAGCCTTCAGAATGACAACAGCCAAACAAATAACCGACAACCTAACCTTCCTAAATGGAACTTTCGGGCAAATTGGTTGGAAGCTTAACGGTAAGGCTGTTGGAGACAGCTGGGGTTCGATTGTTATCCTTGCTAACTCAAATCCAACTAAGGCAGCAAGCTTTAATGTCCAAGTGGGAACTTACAAGCTTGTTTCAGATGGAACTACTGCAGGAACTAAGACTCTCAAGACAGTCAAGGTAACCGGTAAGTCAACGGGTAAAGTTAGTGTTCCAGCTTTGTCGTTACTAATTATGTGGAAGTAATCTGACACCTGTTTTATAAACGGAAAGAACCTCGGTGGAGAAAAATTCATCGAGGTTCTTCTGTCTTAAGTTGCCAGTTAGAACGGTTGCATCAAAATCTTGACCAACCACTAGTGTTCCCCGATGAGAATTTCCTAGCATCCTACTAACACCACTGGTATAGCAATCTATTGCTTGCTCCAGAGTGATTGCCTGAAGTGGATTGTGTTGGGACATGGCCGAGTTTGATCTGCGATGAATAGCAACAGCTATTCCATCTACAGGTCGATAACTAGAAACTGGCCAATCGCTTCCAAAGGCGACATTTATACCTAGAGACAACATGTCTTTTATTGCATAAAGGCTATCTTTTCGGTGGTGACCTATGTGTTGAACACAGGAGAGCAGCATGTTGTTGTTTTGGGCCCAGAAAGGTTGTAGGCAGAGCGTCACATTCAACTGTTTTGCTTTGGCAAGTATCTCAGGACTAGTCAATTCGGCATGGGCAATAACCGCAGGTAGCGTTCCAATCTCGGCCTGTTGTATTGCTGACAGAGCGAAATCAATGCCAGCATCGCCAATGGCGTGAAGATGCGTTTGCAGGCCTAGGTTATGCGATCTGGTAATAGATTCCTTTAGCTCCTCTAAATTCCAGTTGCAATCTCCAAAATTGCCCGTTGAATCGTATGGACTCGAAACCAATGCCGTTGCAGAGCCAAAGACACCATCAATAAAATATTTGATTCCTTGGATTGCCATGTTCTGGGTCCAGGAGAAGTCCTTTACTAGCCTGGCGTGATAGTCAAAGACTCGCTCGGGTTGTTCTGGGTCAGCCCTCAGTAACAGCTTGTAATCAAGTTTTAGGTTTGGACTTGCCTTGAGAAATACTTCAGCCATGCCTTCATCTATCCAGGCATCTTGAATTTCAACTATTCCTGATGAAAGCAGTAGTTTTTCGGCTCTCATTAAGTGAGCAACTCGTTCCGCCGTTGTTTCCTTGGGTGCTAAATGTTGAATTAGTTGGGTTGCCTCAAACTCTCTAAGAAAACCTGTGGGGCTACCATGTTCATCCACATCTATCGAACCTGTGCGCAATTGGGGAAGTTGGCTAGCTTTAAGTGATGCTACCTCTAGAGCCTTTGAGTTCACCCAGATGGTGTGATGGTCGTCTGCATGTAAAACCAGTGGAACATCTGACACAAATTGATCAAGAAAAGTTGAAGTCTGTCCGATAGCCAAAGAGCGATCATAAGCTCCACCGGAAATCCAATTCAACGTTGGATTTGACTTCCTGTATTCGATGATGGTTCTGCCCAGATCCTCTAGGTTGTTACAGTTTGTTACATCAAGTTTGGATAATTCTCCACCGGCAAACAGCGGATGAGCGTGCCCATCTCTAAAGGCTGGGACTAGCGTGTTTCCCTGGAGATCGAGTTCTTCTTGATCTGGCGATTGTGAAAATTCTTGGTCGGCTATAACTTTGCCATCGGCAACGAATAGCTCGTTTGCCCACCTAGCATTGCCTAAATAAACTGGGCCGTTATGGAAACGAGTTGCCATTTAGCCGCGTTCGTTTAGGTAACAAACACCACAGAGAGATTCGTAAGTGACCTCGACGCCGTCAATTGCTACCTGATCACCCTGGAAAATGAATTCACCATCGAATTTGCGACCGTTGAACATAGCTTTGCGTCCACATCGACAAATAGTCTTTAGTTCTTCAAGCGAGTGGGCCAGCTCCATTAGTCGAAGTGAACCGGGGAACCCATTGGTCAGAAAATCCGTGCGTATGCCGTAGCAGAGCACAGGTATACCCTCTAAGACTGCCAGTTCAAAAGCCTGATCAACTTGCTCTCTGGTTAGAAACTGAGCTTCATCGATTAGTAAACACGAAAGGTGGCTGATGCCTGGAATTATCAAGCCACTGTTGGCATATTCGTGAGTTAGCTCTCTAAGGTTTGAATCAGGTGTAATCAGGAAGTCAACTCTGCGGTCAACCCCCAATCGTGAAACGATGGTTAGATCACCCTTAGTGTCAACGGCAGGCTTGGCGATTAGAACTTGTTGGCTACGTTCTTCGTAATTATGGGCCACTTGCAATAGGGCAGTGCTTTTACCGCTGTTCATAGCGCCGTAGCGGAAATACAACTTGGCCATTGCCTGCCCTTTCTCAGTTCTCTTATATGCTAGCCAGCCAGAGACTTAGAATTGCGTATTTTGGGATCTAGTCATAATCTTTAAGTCTTCGAGCAAATACCAGGACGTTGGGGAAGACGCACCTTGTGTTCTTAGCTCGAAAGGTTCAATCATGCCCGTAGCTCAAGTCTCTTTGGCTTTAGCTATTTACTCATGCCCGGGGCAGCAAAAAGCCCAGGTTGAGAACATCAGCGAGCTCTTCAAGTCAGCAAAGTGGACTAAACAGGATTTGTTGGCTGACACTTTCACAGTTGAATTCAACCTTAATGTTGAAACTTTAGTAGCTGACCAAATCATTAGCGCTCTAACTAGAGTGTCAGGTCTTCATTTTGAAGCTATGCAAAATTTAGGTAATTTCGGTCAACTTTTTATGTTTGTGCCAGGACTTGGAATGTATCGAGCAGACACTAATGGTGCCGGTGAGATCCTAGTTTCCGAGGACCGAATTAGAAATGTCATGGAGCAGTCAACTGGAAACAGCCGAGAGATGCAAAGGCTGATTCGACTATTGCTCGGCCAAGCCTGGGACGATGTTTTAGAACCGTTTAGGGCTCAGCGATATAACCAAAACATAGCCTTGCTGCACAAAGCCGTTTAGTTATAGGTTCTAAAAGCCACCACAGCGTTGTGTCCACCGAAACCAAAAGAATTTGAGATAGCCAGAAAGTTATCTCCCAAAGGTCTGGCTGAGGTAACTACATCCAGCTCGATAGCAGGATCCTGGTTATCCAAGTTCAAAGTTGGTGGAGCCATTCTCTCGTGAATTGCTAACACAGTGAAGATTGCTTCAATTGCTCCAGCTCCGCCCAGTAAGTGGCCAGTGGAACTCTTGGTAGCCGACACCGGAATGTCCTTGAGTCCTTCACCAAAGACACGTTTTAGCGCGTTGTATTCAGCGATGTCACCAACCGGTGTGCTGGTGGCGTGAGCGTTGATGTGTCCAACATCCGCTGGGGTAGCCTCAGCCATTTTCAAAGCACCTAAGACTGCTCTAGCGGCGGCATTTCCTTCCGGATCTGGTGCGGTGATGTGGTGCGCATCACTGGTGACATAGCCACCAGCTAATTCTGCGTAAATCTTTGCACCGCGAGCTAAGGCGTGCTCTTCGGTCTCAAGAACCAGAGCGCCAGCACCCTCACCCATCACGAACCCGTCACGATTTACATCGTATGGCCTTGAAGCTTTGCTAGGTTCGTCGTTTCTTCTGGAAAGGGCATGCATGGCGGCAAAGGCTGCCATCGGTAGCGGATGCATGGCCGATTCACAACCTCCAGCAACTACCACGTCAACATCACCACTGCGCAGTCGAGTAATGGCATTGGCTATTGCTTCAGTTCCTGAAGCACAGGCAGATACCGCTGTTCGAACCCCACCCCGAGCCGCTATATCCATTCCAATGGCCGCTGCCGGGCCATTTGGCATGAGCATGGGAACAGTCATGGGCAATACTCGACGTGGCCCCTTTTCCAGCAAAGTGTCATATGCGTCTAATAGAGTCCATACTCCGCCAATACCCGTGGCAAATTCGACCGCCACGCGCTCAGGAGCAACCTCGGTTATCGCGGCGTCGGCCCAAGCTTCGCGAGCTGCAATTAGAGCAAACTGGCTGGAAGGGTCTAGTCTTTTGGTTTCCTGAGGCGTAAGAATCTGATTCGCAGGTAACTTGGCTTGTCCAGCGAAAGTTACAGGTAAGTCAAATCTGGCAACCCACTCCTGCTCTAAGGTGGTGATCCCCGATTCACCGTTGAGCAGAGCCTGCCATGAAGTTTTTGCATCACCACCGAGAGGAGTAGTAGCTCCAATCCCGGTGACAACGATTTTTTGATTCAAGTTAATTTAGCCCTGGGCGTTAGTGATGAAATTAACTGCATCACCAACGGTAACTAAGTTTGCGACCTCTTCGTCCGGGATCTTAACGCCGAATTTCTCTTCTGCGTTAACAACGATGGTCATCATTGAGATTGAGTCAATGTCAAGGTCGTTAGTGAAGGACTTACCCATTTCTACTGAACTTGGGTCGATGCCGGTCTCTTCGTTAACGATTTCTGCAAGTCCTGCTAGAACTTCGCCTTGTGAAAGTGCCATTAATTGCTCCTTGGTTTGATTGATGTTGTCTGGGTTAAGTTTAGGGCAAGACCACGACTTGAGCCGCGAAGGCTAGCCCCGCTCCAAAGCCGATTTGCAGGGCTAAACCACCTGATTTCACGGTGCCATCCTGCAAAAGTTGGTGCATAGCCAGTGGAACGCTGGCAGCTGAGGTGTTTCCGGTATTGGCGATATCTCTGGCGACAGCAACGTGTTCGGGGAGTTTTAGTTGCTTAACCATCTCGTCGATTATTCGCATGTTGGCCTGATGCGGAACTAGAGCAGCCAAGTCATCGGCCTTAATTCCAGCAACATCCAAGGCCTGTTGAGCGACCTTAACCATCTCCCAAACGGCCCAACGGAATACCGTTTGTCCATCCTGCCTGACTGTAGGCCACGAGGAAGTTCCATCACGAAATTCTAAGAGCGAATGAGTCATGCTAACTGAAGACCAGTGAGAGCCATCGGAACCCCACACTGTTGGTGCAATACCTGGTTCGTCGGAAGGGCCAACGATGGCTGCTCCTGCACCATCGGCTAACAGAAAGGAAATAGATCTATCAGTTGGATCAATGAAGTCAGAAAGTTTTTCAGCGCCAACGACCAAAACGTACTCTGCGATTCCTGAACGAACTAAAGAATCAGCTTGAGCTATTCCATAGCAATATCCAGCGCAAGCTGCAGAAATATCGAAAGCTGGAGCGGGACTTGCACCAACCAGTTCAGCCAACATGGTGGCAGCTGATGGAGTTTGGTAAGGGTGACTAATTGTGCTGAAGATAACTGCACCGATTTGTTTTGGATCGATACCTGCTCCGGAGATTGCTTCCTTAGCGGCGGATACCGACATGTCCATCAGTGATTGGTTCTCACCGGCTCTTCTCCTAGTGATGATTCCAGTGCGCTGTCTAATCCATTCATCTGAAGAGTCGATTGGACCAGCGATGTCATCATTGGTAACAATTAGTTCACCGCGGGTAGCGCCAAGTGAATAAATCCTGGAATACTTTCTGGTTTCGTATTGGTTAAGTTTCATAGCGCTTGACTAACCTCTTCCTATGAGTGCATTTGCAACTTCAATATCTGCTGGAGATTTGAGTGCAACAATTTCAACATTCGCCATTCCACGCTTAGCTAGTCCAGCTAAAGTTCCAGCGGGGGATACCTCGATAACTCCAGTGACACCCGAAGCAACCATTTGATTCATACATAGATCCCAGCGCACAGAGTTTGCTACCTGACCAACTAGAAGTTTCATATACTGAGCTGCTGTTTCAATAGTTTGACCCGATTGATTAGACCAGATTGTTTTGTTTGGTTCGGAAAGTTCGAGTTTGTCAGCAAAACTTTCAAGTTCAGAAACTGCAGAACTCATCGACTTAGTGTGAAAAGCCCCGGCAACGGCCAGAGGAATTACTTTTGTGCCCTCAACCGGGTTAGCAACCAGGGCTTCAATACCACTGGCTGACCCGGCGGCAACAATTTGGCCAGCTCCGTTGTAATTAGCTGCTGAAAGTCCAAGGCTGGTTAGTTTCTCCACGACTGCATCTTGCTCTCCACCTAGAACAGCCGCCATGGCAGAATTTTCTGAGGCGGCAGCGGCTTTAGCCATTGCCTTGGCTCTGACATCAACCAATGACATTGCCTGCTCTTGGCTCAGGATTCCAGCTAGGTACCCGGCAGGAACTTCACCAACCGAGTGACCGGCAACAGCAGAGAAGTTTTTGGCTAGCAGGTTGGCACTGGCAATGCTTGCCGCAACAATTAGCGGTTGAGCAATAGCGGTGTCTCTAATAGTTGCTTCTTCACTTACAGTTCCGTGCTTGATCAAATCCATTTTGATTACATCAGAAAGCAGTTCAATGTTGCTTCGATACTCCGGTAGCTCCAACCAAGCCGACATGAAACCAGGCTTTTGCGAACCTTGACCTGGGCATAGCAAAGCAATCATGGTTAGGCGTCTCCGCCGGCAGTTCCGCTAGTTCCAGCAGTCACATCTAGCAAACGATACTTATCGATGGCTTGTTGTGGTGCATCAGCAGATACTTCGCCACGAGAAGCAAGTTGTTGCAAAATGCGAACGGCAATGGAAGGTCCATCAATCTTAAAGTGTCTTCTGGCTGCTGCTCTGGTGTCAGAGAAGCCGAAGCCATCGGCACCGAGAGTTGCATACTCGCCTGGAATCCACTTACGAATCTGATCAGGAACCTGATGCATGTAATCGGAAACACCAAGGAATGGTCCAGGTGCTCCGGCAAGTTTGTTAGTGACGAATGGCAGTGAAACTGATGAGCCAGGGTTTAGGAACTTCTGCTCATCTTTGGCAAGAGCGTCTCTGCGTAACTCGGTCCATGAGGTAACTGACCAAATGTCTGCAGAAACATTCCAGTCATCCATTAGAAGTTTTTGCGCTTCGTAAGCCCAAGGTAATGCAACACCTGAAGCTAAAATCTGTGCCTTCTTATTACTTTCAGGTCCAACGCTTACCCGGTGAATACCTCTGACAATCCCATCGACATCGACCAGGGCAGGTTCAGCTGGTTGCAGGATTGGCTCGTTATAAACAGTTAGGTAGTAAATAACATTTGGATCTTGGTGAGTTCCACCATACATTCTTTCCAAACCTGATTTGATGATGTGGGCAATTTCATATCCATAAGCAGGGTCATAGCTGATTACTGCATTGTTAGTTGCGGCAATTATCGGTGAATGACCATCCGCGTGCTGCAATCCTTCACCGGTAAGAGTTGTCTTACCAGCGGTTGCACCAATCAAGAATCCTCTTGAAAGTTGATCGGCAGCAGCCCAAATAGAGTCGGCGGTTCTTTGGAATCCAAACATGGAGTAGAACACATAGAACGGAATCATTGGCTGACCCTGAGTTGCGTATGAGCTCGCAGCAGCTGTGAATGCCGCCACCGAGCCCGCTTCATTTATACCGGTGTGCAAGATTGCCCCAGCTTCGCTTTCCTTATAAGAAAGAAGTAGGTCACGGTCAACCGAAATGTAGTGCTGACCTTTCGGGTTGTAAATCTTTGCGGTTGGGAAGAAGGCATCCATTCCGAAAGTTCTAGCTTCGTCGGGAATGATTGGAACAATTCTTGGACCAAGGCCTGGGCTGCGAAGCAGATCCTTTAGCAATCTTACGAAGGCCATAGTGGTTGCAATCTCTTGATTGCCAGATCCCTGTTTTGCAACTTCGTAAGCTTTTTCATCAGGAAGATCGAATGAGACATACTTGGTTCTGCGCTCAGGTAGGTAACCACCTAGTGCACGTCGGCGTTCATGCATGTATTCAATTTCAGGAGAGTTAGCTGCTGGTTTGAAATATGGCGGTTGGTATGGATCAGCTTCTAATTGAGCATCGCTAATCGGTATGTGTAAATCGTCCCGGAATGCCTTCAGGTTTTCTAAGGTCAGTTTCTTCATTTGGTGGGTAGCGTTTCTACCTTCAAAAGATTTACCTAGGCCGTAGCCCTTGATGGTCTTAGCAAGAATGACCGTTGGCTGGCCCTGATGGGCCAAAGAAGCAGAGTAAGCGGCGTAAATCTTCTTATAGTCGTGACCGCCGCGTTTTAGAGCCCAAATTTGGTCGTCAGTTAGTTGTGAAACAAGGGCAGCTGTTCTTGGATCTCTGCCGAAGAAGTTTTCACGGATGTATGCACCGTCCATGGTCTTGAATGTCTGGTAGTCACCGTCGGGAGTGCTGTTCATAAGGTCTACTAGAGCACCATCGGTGTCAGCCGCCAGCAGTGCGTCCCATTCACGACCCCAAACCAACTTGATGACGTTCCAACCAGCACCTTTAAAGAAGGCTTCAAGTTCTTGGATGATTTTTCCATTTCCACGAACCGGCCCATCAAGTCTTTGCAGGTTGCAATTCACAACGAAAGTTAAGTTATCTAGGCCATCATTTGCTGCAAGTTGCAGTGCACCTCTTGATTCGACTTCGTCAAGTTCACCGTCACCGAGGAAAGCCCAAACGTGCTGACCAGAAGTGTCCTTGAAGCCACGACCTTGAAGGTAGCGGTTGAATTGTGCTTGGTAGATTGCATTGATTGGTCCGATACCCATGGAAACAGTTGGGAATTGCCAGAAGTTTGGCATCAGTCTCGGGTGCGGGTAAGAAGAGACGCTGCCGGCCACATGTGATTTCTCTTGACGGAAACCATCCAGTTGCTCTTCGGTAAGTCGGCCTTCCAAGAATGCTCTGGCATATGGACCGGGGGAAGCGTGTCCTTGAATGAAGATTTGATCTCCACCGGAAGGGTGGTCTTGGCCTTTGAAGAAGTGGTTGAAACCAACTTCGTAGAGTGATGCAGATGATGCAAAGGTAGAAATGTGTCCACCAACTGCAATGCCAGGTCGTTGAGCTTTGTGAACTAGAACGGCAGCATTCCAACGCATCCAAGCACGGTAGGTTCTTTCAATGGCTTCATCGCCTGGGAAATTAGGTTCAGCAGAGGTTGGTATTGTGTTGATGTAATCAGTAGTGATGCCTTGGTTCAGGTTTAACTGAAGCTGCTCGGAGCGCTTGAGCAGAGTGAGCATTATTTCACGTGCTCGCTCAGTGCCATGAACTCTGGCGAGAGCGTCAAGTGATTCAAGCCACTCTCTAGTTTCTTCTGGATCACGGTCAATCTGACCGCCCTGATTAGCGCCTTGGTTGTTCACGGACAACGAATCCTCTTTCGGTTATTGATGTTTTGGACAGCAAAGGACCAAAACTGAATAAACTGGGGGCGGACCCGATTAGGTCCCTAAGTAAGTTTAGGGTCTTATTTGAAGGCGTAGTCTATTAAGCGACACACTCGTCGAAGGAGAACATAATGTCACTGATTATTGGCGATTTAGCCCCAGATTTCACACTTACCAACCAATTTGGCGAGGAAGTTACCTTATCAAGCTTTAGAGGCGTCAAACCGGTGGTCTTGGTCTTTTATCCACTGTCTTTCTCTGGAATTTGCACCGGTGAACTTTGTGAAATTAGAGACAATTTTGACAGTTTTGCCTCAGCCGATGTTGAACTTATGGCGATCTCCGTTGACAGTAAATTTGTCCAAAAGCGCTTTGCCGAGCATGAAGGCTATAAGTTCTCAGTTTTGGCTGACTTCTGGCCCCACGGGCAGGTAGCCAGGGATTATGGGGTTTTCTTAGAGGAACATGGCATTGCTAACCGTGCAACCTTTGTAATCGATAAGGCTGGCGCATTGGTGGCTAAGTTCATTACCGCTCCGGGTCAGGCTAGATCCCTAGACGAGTATGACAAGGCTTTGGCAACACTAAAGGCCTAGACTGCGGTATAGTTTTCTAGTTGCCTTTTCGGCAATGAAGTGAAGAAGAGGGCCTTTAGCTCAGTTGGTAGAGCGCCACGCTTACACCGTGGATGTCATCGGTTCGAGCCCGGTAGGGCCCACTTTTTCTTTTAAGGCTCATAAAAATGGGGCTAGCAGTAGAATTTCGCTATGGATTCCAGTAAATATCAGCCACCTGTCAGACGCTCGCTTACTGATGAGGAACTTGCCGCCCGAGTTAATTTAGCCACCAGCACCAATACTGGTGTCGAAGCATTGATGGACCTTCTAGTTGCCCAAGAAGCTCTTCGGGCTCAGGAAGACGCTGAGATTCAAGCCTGGGTTTTACAAATGGAAGCAGATGGCTCTGCGGAGGCAGTCGCTGCCTTGGCCAAATTCAGAGGCCAGGCCGTTCCGCCATCAGAAACTGTGGCAGTCCCAAATCCAGATCAAACAACCGATCCAGAAGCTCAAATTCCTGAACCTTTCTCTTGGTTGCAACCTGAAGAGGTGGTTGAAGAGGCCGTCATTGAGGTAGTTACCCAACCAGAGCCAGAGGCAACCGAAGTTTTTGACGAAGTTTTTGAGGAACCAGCACTTTCTCCAGTCGGAACTGAAACTCAGGATGAATTCGAAAGCCTAATCATTGCTGCAGCGGCTGAAGAAGAACTAACCGCTCTCGAACAAGAGCAGGCACCCGAGGATGCCGCGACTGGGCCAAAGAACATTCTTATTCCTTCCGACAAGCATCGGAACAGACGACCTATTTCGCAGCTATTCGTTTGGTTAGGCGCAACATCAACAATCGTTCCGATTTTGTTGAGCATGATGTTATTGAGTTTTGGTTTGAGTCTGAATGCAGCAATCATTGACATTGTTGTTGGCTATCTGGTTGCTGGAATCATCGTCTCGATTTCTGCTCTTGCTGGAAAGCGATCTGGCTTATCGACGGCGATAATCTCTAGGGCAATTTTTGGAGTTTGGGGAAACACGGTTCCGCTGACTTTCGTCGCCTTATCAAGGATTGCTTTAACCGCATTGCTGATTTACGGGGGATTAGTCGTTTCCAACGGAGTGTTTACCGGTGTGCCTGATTACAATTCGATTTTGGCAACAGTTTTGGGGATGAACATCAGTTATGGATTAGCCGTTGCGAGCTTAATTTCTCTGGTTATTTTTGGTTTGGCTTTTGTCTCTGGCCAAGGAAGCAGAGTCCTGCAATATGTTTTCAGTGGACTTGCAACACTAACCGTATTCGGTAGCTTTTTTGGTTTAGTTGGTTCAAAACTGGCTTTTAAGGTTTCAGGCTCAGCCGATATCTTCAGCAAAGAATCTCTGGCTGGCGTTTCACTGGTAGTGATGGTAATCACGGTGCTCTGGGTTGCTGTTGGGCCAAATCTTTCAAAAGCGATTCCGATGAAGCGACGCGGCTATAAAGTTTTCCTCGCTTTGCTAGGTTCTCAGGTAGTTATTCCAATTGCGGTAGCTCTTTTTGCAGTTGCTTGGTTGGGCCCCGAGTCAATGCGTTATGTCGGGCTGCCAATCGATTTGAATTTGTTCAAGCAGATTGTTGCCGGATCCATGCTCAGCTGGGCCGGGACACTGTTTTTCTCAGGCGTAGCTATGGCAATTTTTTATATTGCTCTCCTATCCTTCAAGAGTTCAACCCTGGATCTGGTTTCTTTGTTTAGTTTCAAAGGAAAAGTTGGTGCCAGGTTTATCGTTCTAATTCTGACTCTAGGAATGTTGGCGCTATTCGCTCAGCAACCGGTTGAACTTACCATCGAGTATGTCAGCAATGTCTTTGCCCTGATCGCAGCTCTTTCTGCTGGCTGGATAGGCATGTTTATGGTGGATGTTGCTCTGCGTCGGATCGCCTATCACGAACTCTCCCTGACTCGTTCCTATGGTTTCTATGGAAAGTTCAATGTTTTATCCATCATCATCTGGTTAATTTGCTCAGCAGCAGCATTGCTGTTGATTCCGATTCAGTTGGTCGGTTTACTGTGGACTGGTTATGTAGGCGAGATGTTTGGTTTGACCAATGCGATTGGTTCGCAAGCCGTGGGCTTCCTGATGGTAATTGTGTTGGCCAAAGTTCTGACTTTGATTATTCGCATCCCTCAGATTCGAAAACAAGAACGTGAAGTTCGTGAAGTTGAAGCTCGCAGAGAGCAACTGAACGACATCTTTATCGGCCAAGAATCATGATTCTAAGTTCACTGGTTGCCGAGTTTGAAAAGATTTGGCCTAGTAGTCACGCAGAGCCATGGGATGTTGTCGGCTTAGTTTCTGGAAATAGTAAGAGAGAAGTCAAAAAGATTCTGCTAACCGTAGACCTCACTGAAGAAGTTATCAGTGAAGCAATAAACCTGGAAGTTGATTTAATTTTTGCTCACCACCCACTCTTACTTAAAGGAATTAACACTGTCGAAGAGTCAACAAGTAAAGGTTCACTGCTTTCAAAGCTGATCAAATCTGACATAGCTTTGTTTGCTGCTCATACCAATGCTGATGTTCAAAGAACCGGAACCTCGGCGGCCCTAGCTAATGCCTTGAAGTTGAAAAATCAAAGAGTTCTAGTCGAAACAGCTCCAGGTCTAGGTTTGGGGATCATCGGGGAACTTGAGAATTACAGTTTGGGAGATCTTGCTGGAACTTTGAATCAAGTGTTGCCAGCAACGGCCACCGGTGTTCGAGTGGCAGGAGATTTCCAGGCTAAAGTATCGAAAATAGCCTTATGCGCTGGAGCTGGAGATTCTTATTTACAGGTGGCTCTTGATGCTGGGGCAGATGTATTCATCACTTCTGATCTTCGTCACCACCCTGCACAAGAGATTTTGGAACTTGCCAAAGCCCGAAGGCAGAGCTTTTTCTTGATAGACATTTCCCATTGGGCGGCTGAATATATTTGGCTGGAACAGGCCAAGGCAGACCTGAACCATTTAGGGCTCGAGACAGTAATCAGCGATATCAGAACCGACGTTTTTGATTTCCTGATGAACATTCCAAGGAGTGTTAATGAATCTTGACCAGGACGGACAATCTGCTCTGTTCAAACTTTCAGAGATTGATAACGAGCTGACCAGACTAAAGTTTGAGATTAGCAAAGTTAGCGAATCTGCTGAACTTTTGGCACTGCAAACCGAACTTAGCTCAAGCTCTGAGGGTCTGATTGAGGCTAGAACTAAGTTCGAGAACTTAGACAGTCAAGTAGCTCGGATTGAAGACGACATACGTCTGGTCGATGAAAGATTGAATCGAGATAAGGAACGACTAAACCAAACCAGTTCAAGTAAAGATGCCATGGGTATTCAACATGAGATTGACGGGTTGACCAACCGCAAAACCACTCTTGAAGAAATGGAGTATGGGTTACTGGGCGAACTTGAAGAGGCTGAGAAAGATCTCCAGAAGATTACAGAAAATCGCGAACAACTCAACAGCAAGATTCTCGCTATTCAAGACGAGATCCATAGCAGGGTTGAGAAACTCAAATTAGAGGGGAGGAAACTATCAGCAGATCGACTAATCGTGGCCGCAAAAGTTTCTGAGGAAATACTTTCTCGATACGAAAAGCTCTCTGCCAGGCAGCCGGCGGTTGGAAAGATTATCGATAGGGCCTGCTCAGCCTGTCACATGACTCTCACCGTCGGTGCAATCGACCAGCTCACTTCGCTTGCCGAAGATGAGCTGGGTAGTTGTCCTGAGTGCCAAGCCATGATTGTCAAATGAGACAGATAGTAATTGAAGCTGATGGTGGCTCTAGAGGAAATCCAGGACCGGCTGGTTCTGGTGTAATTCTTTACGACGCGGCTAGCCGAGAGGTTCTCGCTGAGGCTGCCGTGTATATCGGCATAGCTACCAATAACGTCGCTGAATACAGAGCCATTCTCGTCGGAGTTGAACTTGCCAATCAGTTAGATGCAAATGCCGAACTGGTGATTCGGATGGACAGCAAATTAGTTGTTGAGCAAATGTCAGGTCGTTGGAAAATTAAGCACGAGAACATGGCTGAACTTTCAGAACTGGTTGGCAAGGCTCTGGGAACTCGCAAATATTCATTTGAATGGATTCCGAGAGAACTCAACACCAAAGCCGACTCTTTAGCTAACCAGGCCATGGATTCTGAACAAACCTCGATCAGAAACTTCGCTAAGCCGGAGGTTGCAGCAGATCCGGAATACAACAAGAGCCAACCAAGTTCTGTAAGAGCGCCGCGGGATATAAAACATAAATTGACCACAGTAATTTTGGTTAGGCACGGCCGAACGGAGCTAACAGAAACAAACAGGCTATCGGGTAGGGATGGCGCAGATCCTTCGCTATCAGAGTCTGGTTTGTTGGATGCAAAAGCTGTTGCCAATGAGCTGGCAAAATTTTCAATAGCAAAACCATTTGACAATTTACCTCGGCCTACGGTTTTGCTTTCGTCACCCTTGTCCAGAACAAAACAGACTGCAGCCGAAATCGCTCTGAAGTTGGACCTGGAAATTACAATTTTGCCTGAAGCTGCGGAGATTTCTTTCGGCGAGTGGGATGGTCACACCAATGCAGAAGTTGAGCAGAAATGGCCTGAACTTTTTGCCAAATGGCGAGGGGATATTGAAATGCGCCCACCGGGTGGTGAGTCGCTGGCCGAATTCGATGGACGTGTTCTGACTGGGTTCAACAAGATAGTCACCGAATATGAAGGCGAATCTGTAGTTTTGGTAAGTCATGTCATGCCCATTCGTGGCCTTGTTCGCAAGGCCATGGCTGCGCAATGGGAAGCATACTGGCGAGTAAGCGTTGCTCCCTGCTCCATAACGGTGCTTAGATTCTGGGGCGAAGAGGCTGCTGAGATAGCCTGCGTAAATTACTCTGGTCATCTATAGGGTTGCTGGTTTAGTCTTATCTTTGAAGGGTCGGCCAGGCGATCGCGGCAGGTAAAACTGACGAGGAACGTCCGGGCTCCAAAGAGCAAAGCGGTGGGTAACACCCACTCGGTGTGAACCGCAAGAAAGTGCAACAGAAAGTAAACCGCCAATTTATTGGTAAGGGTGAAACGGTGGTGTAAGAGACCACCAGCGTTCTAGGCAACTAGGGCGGCTAGGTAAACCTCGCTTGGAGCAAGGTCAGATAGAAGACGTTTGAGAGCTGCTCGCTCGAGTCTTCGGGTAGACCGCTTGACGACAGTGGTAACACTGTTGCTAGATAGATGATCGTCACCGTAAGGGACAGAACCCGGCGTATCGGCCGACCCTCACTATTATTTTTTAGCTTGCTTCTTTGCCCAAAAAGCGGCCCCTAGGATTCCCGCGCTGTTTCTGTTTTCAGCAGGGACAATAGGAGTCTTCAGTTTGAGCAGCGGAAGAAATTGCTCGTGCTCTCTTGAAACTCCTCCGCCAACAATAAACAGATCTGGTCGCAACAAAAACTCCAGAGTTGAGAAATATTTTTGCAAGCGTTTTGCCCACTGGGCATAAGTCAGACCCTCTCGCTCTTTAGCAGAAAATGCAGCTTGAGATTCGTAGTCGACACCATCGATTTGGATGTGTCCTAGTTCAGAGTTTGGCACTAACTTCCCATTGAAAAGTAGTGCTGTGCCGATACCTGTTCCAAGAGTTGTCATGATTACTAAACCTTTTTTGTTTCTGGCTGCCCCGAAACGAGCCTCAGCTAAACCAGCTGCATCGGCATCGTTGATAACGTGAACCTCTCGCTTTAGTTCGCTTTCAAAAAGTTTGTCAGCATCCAAGCCAATCCATTTGTTGGAAACATTGGCAGCCGACATGGTCACACCTTTTTGGACAACAGCTGGAAAACAAATCCCCACTGAGAGATTGTCGGTGTCGGGGAAAGAACCGATCATTTGGCGCAGAGTTTCGGCAATGGCTTGTGGAGCTCCACCTTTTGGAGTTTCAAATCTTAGCCGTTCAGTCAGAAGTGTGCCTTCTTTAGTATTTACCAGCGCGCCCTTGATGCCGGTGCCACCGATGTCAATGCCTATCGCTCTTTTGCTCATTTGTCTCCTCTAAGCCAAGGTTAATATGTCAACGCCATTTTCCGTGACAGCCAGAGTGTGTTCAAACTGCGCGGTAATACTTTTGTCTTTGGTTACCACAGTCCAGCCATCGGGCCAGATTTCCCATTGGTGGGTCCCAAGGGTGAGCATCGGTTCAATGGTGAAGGTCATCCCTACTTCACAGATGTCTGAATAAAGTGGTGCAGAGTCATAATGGGGGATGACCAGCCCGCTGTGGAATGCTTCACCGATACCGTGGCCGGTAAAGTCTCGAACCACTCCGTAGTTGAATCTTTTTGCATAAGTTTCGATAGTCCTGCCGATGATGTTCACCTCGCGACCGGGGGCAACCGCCGCCATACCGCGTTGCAGAGCCTCCCTAGTTCGTTCAACCAGCAACGCTATCTCCTCAGGCACAAGTCCAACCAAAAAAGTTTGGTTGCTGTCGCCGTGAAAGCCGTCAAGGTAAGCGGTGACATCGATGTTGATGATGTCGCCTTCTCTGAGCTCTGTGTCGTCAGGGATTCCATGGCAAATGACCTCGTTTATGGAAGTGCAGCAGGATTTTGGATAGCCACGGTAGCCAAGCGTGGAAGGGTAGGCACCATTTTGGATTAGAAAGGTATGAACAATCTTGTCTAAATCGTCGGTTGTAATACCTGGCTTAGCCTGCGAGCCAGCTAGCTCGATAGCTTGAGCGGCTAACTTACCGGCAGCTCTTATCTTCTCGATCTGGTCAGGAGTCTTTATGTTGCTGCCAGTGAACTTTTCCGGAGCTGGTCTACCAACGTAGTGTGGCTTAGTGAGGCTTGCAGGAACTTCAAGTCGTTTAGAGATTTTGCCTGGAATTAGATATCCAGTGTTCTCATCTCTAGGCATGGAACAAGTTTAGATTGTGCTGCCACTATGCTCATGATTGAAACGCATGGGAGTCCAATTGGAGCAAGAATTTTGGTTTAACACCAAGACCGGTCAAGTTGAAGTCGGCAAGCAAACTCTTGCGGTCTATCGAATTGGACCTTTCAAAACTCGGCAAGAGGCTGAAAAGGCGTTTGAGATTCTCAGATCTAGATCTGAACGATGGCAAGAGGAAGACGAAAATCAGTCGTGAGAATGCTCAGGGCCAGGAAAAGTTCCTTCAGCAACCTGCGATTTATATTCTTCGGCAGCTCTTAGCAGGTCTGTTCTCATTTGGGCAAACTGCTTCACGAACTTACGAGGCTTACCAGGATATAAACCTGCGAAATCAGTCCAAACCAAAATCTGGCCATCAGTTGAGTTACCTGCTCCGATGCCTATAGTTGGAATTTCCAAAAGTTTAGTTACCTCAGCGGCAAGATCAGCAGGCACCAGTTCCAATACGACAGAGAAAGCACCTGCCGCTTGGACCGCAAGGGCATCTTCAATTAGAGCTTGGGAACCCTCACCTCGACCTTGAACTTTAAAGCCGCCAAGATTGTTAACTGATTGGGGAGTGAAACCAATGTGTCCCATTACTGGTATTCCGGCTTTGGTTAGTGCCTCAATTTGACTAACACTTCTGAGTCCACCTTCAAGTTTCACGGCATCGGCACCAGTTTGCTTCATGAGTTTTATTGCATTCTCTAAAGCAACTTCTGCACTTGGTTCATAACTGCCAAAAGGCATGTCCACAACGACTAGAGAGCGCTTTGTAGCTCTTGCCACAGCTCTTCCAAATGGGATCATTTCCTCAACGGTTATCGGGAGAGTTGTTTCATAACCCAGCACATTATCTGCGGCAGAATCACCGACCAAGACAACTTCAATGCCGGCTTCATCGAAAATTCCAGCAGTTATGCTGTCGTAAGAAGTTAGTGCAGCGAACTTCTTACCTTCAGCCTTGAAAGACTGGAGGGTTGAAGTCCTAATCATTTTCGGTTGTAACTCGTTCAATGTTTATCCCTTGTATTTGTTGGTGATTGGCAACCTGCGGTCTCGTCCAAAGGCCATGCCAGTAATCTTTGGCCCAATCGCACCCTGTCTTCTTTTCCATTCAGAGCGGTCAACCATGGTCAAAACTTTCTTAACTAAATCCCGCTTGAAACCAAAAGCTACTATTTGATCGATTGATTTTCGTTGGTTAATGTAAGCGTCCAGAATCGCATCCAACACGTCGTAAGGTGGGAGGCTGTCCTGATCTACTTGGTCTGGTCTTAGTTCAGCCGAAGGTGCTTTATCAATCGAACTTGTCGGAATTGGTTCCACTTCGCCCTTGGCTAGAGCATAACTGTTGCGCCATCTTGCCAAATCCCAAACTAGGGTTTTCTCGACATCTTTCAAAGGTGCGTATCCGCCAACGGTGTCACCGTAAATAGTTGAGTAACCAACGGCAAGTTCAGTCTTGTTTCCTGTAGTAAGAGTTAGCATGCCATGTTTGTTGCTTAGTGACATGAGAATGACTCCACGCACTCTAGCTTGTAAGTTTTCAGCAGCAACACCATCGAGTGTTAGTTGCTCCTCGAAAGGCTTAACGAGTTTCTCAATTGGTTGGACCTGGTAATTGATACCTCTTCTACTGGCTAGGTCAAACGCGTCATCTTTCGAGCCAGGAGAGGAGTATCGGCTCGGCATTGAAACCCCGAAAACATTCTCTGCACCAAGTGCGTCGGCGGCTATAGTGGCACACACGGCAGAATCAATTCCACCGCTAAGTCCAAGAACTACAGATTTGAAACCGTTCTTATTGCAGTAATCGCGCAATCCTAGAACTAGTGCATTCCAGACTTGCCAATTGTCATTTGGTTTAGTTAGGTGATGATCGCCAACAACTCTAATTTCATCTTTAGCTTCAACATCCAGAAGTACTAAGTCGGTTTTGAATTGTTTGAGTCTGGCTACCAGTCTCGCCTTGCTATCAACAATTATGCTGTCGCCATCGAAGACCAAGTCATCTTGGCCACCAACCAGATTCACGTAGGCAGCGGCACAGTGGTGCTTTTTGGCTAGATCGCTAACTAGAGCTAAACGCCGATCATCTTTATCGACCTCAAAAGGAGAACCATTTAGGATCAGGCAAACATCGGTATTGTTATCGGCAAGTTTCGCTACTGGACCCCCAGATTGCCAAATGTCTTCACAGATAACAGTAGAGAAGTTGATACCGTTCACATTGAAAGTCAGCAGATTGTTTCCTGATACAAAAATGCGATATTCATCAAAAACTGAATAGTTCGGCAAATGATGTTTGGCGTAACGTCCAGTGATTACACCGTTCTGGATGACGCTCGCTACGTTTTGAGCAATGGCCCAGCCGGTTTGCTCCTGAGCTGAAGCTAGGGCTGGATGGCCGATGACGACGGTAACTGCACCTAAACCTTTAGTGGCTAAAGTTTCGGCGAGATTCTTCACACCAAGTTCGCTGTCGAGTAAGAACTTTTCAGAGGTGGCAAGATCCTCAACCGGGTAGCCAGTTACTGCCATTTCTCCAAAAACTACTACTTCAGCTCCGCCATCAGCCGCTTTTTCAATAACTTGGATAACTTGCTCCAGATTGCTCGAAATAGCGCCAACCGTGGGGTTGGTTTGGGCTAGGGCTAGGCGAACTTTGCTCACAACCACTAGCCTAGTAGTTGGGAATCTGAAAGGTTTTTTGATGGATAAACAGCGTGATTTCGTGCTTCGCACGATTGAAGAGCGCAATGTGCAGTTTGTGCGACTTTGGTTCACCGATGTTGCTGGAACTCTGAAATCCGTGGCAATTGCCCCTGCCGAGATTGAGAATGCCTTCGCCGAGGGTATCGGCTTTGACGGTTCAGCCATTGAAGGCTTGGCCAGAAGCTATGAGTCGGACATGCTCGCCCACCCAGATCCAGCCACCTTTCAAATACTGCCATGGCGCAGCGAAACAGATCCAACCGCCAGAATGTTTTGTGACATCAGCACCCCTGATGGAGTTCCAGCCTCAGCTGACCCAAGAAACGTATTGAGAAGGGCCTTGGCAAAGGCTGCCAAAATGGGTTTTTCTTTTTACACCCACCCAGAGATTGAGTTTTACCTGCTAAAGTCCTCCCAAGTTGGTCCTGAAGGTCCGATTCCAGTAGATAAGGCCGGTTACTTCGATAATGTTCCAGGTGAAACAGCACATGATTTCCGAAGAAGAGCTGTGAGCATGCTGGAACAACTTGGCATTTCGGTTGAATTCAGTCACCACGAAGGTGGACCCGGTCAAAACGAAATTGACCTTCGATATGCCGATGCTCTGACAACCGCAGATAACATCATGACTTTCCGAACAGTAATCAAGGAAGTTGCGATGGAGCAAGGGGTCTATGCGACTTTCATGCCTAAGCCTTTTACCGAACATCCTGGTTCGGGAATGCACACACACATGTCACTATTTGAAGGTGACACCAATGCGTTCTTTGACGCTTCAGGTGAGTATCACCTTTCTAAGACAGGCAAGAGTTTCATCGCCGGATTATTGCGTCATGCGCCGGAAATCACAGCGGTGACCAACCAGTATGTCAATTCTTATAAGCGACTTTGGGGTGGCGGTGAAGCTCCTTCTTTTGTTTGCTGGGGACATAACAATCGTTCAGCACTTATTCGTGTGCCTTTATATAAACCGACCAAATCCCAGTCCTCGCGCATCGAATACCGAGCCATCGACTCTGCAGCTAATCCATATCTTTCTTACGCACTGATGTTGGCGGCCGGTTTGAAAGGTATTGAGGAAGGCTATGAACTTCCAGCGGAGACAGAAGACAATGTTTGGAAATTGACCGATTCTGAGCGTCGTGCCATGGGTATTCAGCCATTGCCAACGTCTTTGGATCACGCGATTAGAAAGCTCGAAGGTTCAGAGCTGGCGGCAGAAACTTTAGGGGAGCACGTCTTTAGCTATGTCCTAGCCAATAAGCGTGCCGAGTGGAACGCTTACCGGTCACAGGTAACTCCGTTTGAACTGAAGACCAATTTAGAAATACTTTAATGTCTGCTCAAGAGCCACAAACTGGGCAAACGCTCAGCCTTTTGGCTCACTATGGATTTTCTGATCTTGAACTCAGCATCAAGAACCTAGATGAGCTCTCTGCAATACTTCCTGAGCTACTGCCAGATTTGGCACCTTTCCAAAAGGTAAGCAATCCTGATCAAGCCCTGTCATTTCTGGTTGAGTTGGCAAAGTTGGACCAAGAAGTTGTTTATCGGATTTGCTTGAATCAAAATATTTTCCTACGGCTAGTGAAGCTAGCTGGGGCATCACAGGCTCTTGCCGAGTTCCTAAAACGGCACCCAGAGTCGTTAGCTGTTTTTGAAGGCGAACCCTCGCTACCTACCTTTACTCAGATGCAACAGAGTCTCGATTTCGCCAAACATGAAAAAGTTGAACAAACCTCACAGCAACTGCGTGCAATTAGAATCGCCTACCGGCAAATCCTCCTGGCGATAGCAATCTGGGACTTGACTCAACCAGATCCGATTGTCGGTCTGGCTAAAGTTACCAAAGCACTTTCCGAAGCAGCTTCTGTTGCACTAGATGCAGGGCTATTGCTGGCCCGTCGGGAATTAGTCACGTCGACTACCTTCGGCAAGTTTGATGAAACTGAAGTAGAGAACACTCGCTTGGCTGTTATTGGTATGGGTAAAGGCGGCGCAGGAGAACTCAATTACGTCAGCGATGTCGATGTCATCTTTGTGGCTGAAAGTAATAGCGAATCACTTTCAAAAGAGCGAATGCTCGACATCGCAACAAAGCTAGCCACCCGCATGATGCGAGCGATGGACCAACCAGATATAGAGCCAGCGCTTTGGCAAGTCGATGCAAACTTGCGACCTGAAGGTAAATCTGGAGCGTTAGTTCGAACCTTGGAATCACACTTGGCTTACTACGATAAATGGGCTGAAAATTGGGAATTTCAAGCTTTATTGAAGGCAAATCCAATTGCCGGAGATTTGGAACTAGGTGGCCAATACAAGGCAGCAGTTGAACCACTGGTTTGGGCATCTAGTAAACGAGATAACTTTGTTGAATCTGTCCAGCAGATGCGTAAACGGGTTAGTGAAAACATCCCTGCAGAAGAGTCAGATCGCCAAATAAAACTCGGGCCCGGCGGTCTTCGTGATGTTGAATTTACCGTGCAGCTACTGCAGTTGGTGCACGGTCGCTCAGACAATTCGGTTCGCGCTCCGGACACTCTCACTGCTATTGAGCAATTGGTTCAGGGAGGATACATCGGTCGACAAGATGGTCAAGAATTTGCCAATCATTATGGCTTTCTTAGAGTCTTAGAACATCGGATTCAACTTATAAATTTGCGACGCACTCATCTGATGCCTGCAGAGAGCTCAGCTTTGCGATCTGTTGCCCGCTCGCTAGTTTCGAACTGGTCAGAAAAGGATTTACTCGAAAAATGGCAAGAAGTTAAACTGCAAGTTCGACAATTGCACCAGAGAATTTTTTACAAACCGCTGTTGTCCGCGGTTGCTGCCGCAGATGGCGGCTTGGTTCTTCAATCGGAACAAATTACCGACCGTCTTGCTGCAATTGGATTTGCTAATCCGCTTGGTGCAATTCAACACATTCAGGCCCTGACCTCTGGACTTTCCCGGAGGGCTCAGATTCAAAGGCAGTTGTTGCCAGTTTTGCTTGAATGGTTTGGACGCGGGACGGATCCGGACACAGCGCTAGTTTCCTTTAGACGGCTTAGTGAAAACCTAGGTGAGTCGCATTGGTATTTGAGAATGCTTCGTGACTCTAGTGGAGCAGCTGAACGGCTCACCACAGCTCTTTCTAATTCGAGACTTGCCACCCAAATGCTCGAGATTAATCCGGAAGCGGCAGCTTGGTTGGAAGAGAGCCAGAGTTTGCAACCGAGAGCTAGAGCTGATTTAGACATGGAATCAGATTCGATAGCTGGAAGACACCAGGAGCTTGAGCAATTTGCCCAAATCATTAGATCAATTAGACGCAGGGAGACTCTGCGTCTAGCGCTAGGAGCAATTCTGGATGAATTTGACTTTTTGGTTCTTGCCAAAGGTCTTACCGACCTAACCGAGTGGTATTTATCAAGTCTTGCTGAGAAGGTGGTGGCCAGAAGCGATGCCGCCTCGTTAATCGATTTTGGTATGGTCGCGATGGGTAGGTTCGGTGGTGGTGAATTAAGCTTTGGAAGCGATGCTGATGTGATGTTTATCTACGACGTCGCTGCCGGAGTAGATAGAGATCTTGCACAAAAAACTGCTGAGCAGGTGATTAGTGAAATCAGAAAACTTGCCAGGGACAACCAACTTGATTTTGAAATTGACCTGGATCTGCGTCCAGAAGGAAAAAACGGGGCGATTGCCCGTTCCATTGATTCTTACGCAGCGTATTATTCACGCTGGGGCGATCTCTGGGAAAACCAGGCATTACTTCGAGCCAGAATGATTTTTGGTTCAGCACAACTTAGAAATGGTTTTGATCATTTAGTTGACTGCTATCGTTACCCCGAGCAGTTCTCTGCTGGTGACATTATGGAAATTAGGAGAATTAAGGCACGTGTCGAAAACGAAAGACTTCCTCAAGGGTCAGATCCGAAACGTCACCTAAAGCTCGGTCGAGGTTCGCTCAGTGACATCGAGTGGTTAGTCCAACTCTTCCAACTCCAACATGGTAAGGCCCACCCGACAATTCGAACCTCGCATACCTTAATTGCACTCAATCGTTTAGTTGATGAAAAACTTATTGAAGCTCACGATGCCAGAGTGTTGGAAGAGGCTTGGAATTTCTGCTCAAGAGTTAGATCTGCCATGGTTCTCTGGGCTGGAAAAAAGAATGACATCTTGCCGATAGACAGGAAACAGCTTGAGGCAATATCTAGATTGCTCGGCTATTCAAGTGGAGCGGCAAGTGAATTTGAACAGGATTACTTGGCTAAAACTCGTCGAGCGCGAATGGTTTTTGAGAGGCTATTCTTCGCATAAGACGACAGTGGGTCACCTTGGGTAACCCACTGTCGTCTGCTTCTTTTTAGACCCCGTAATATAGTTCGAACTCGTATGGGTGCGGACGCTGGGCAAAAGGTTTGATTTCTTTTTCACGCTTGTATTCGATCCAAGTTTCGATTAGGTCCTTAGTAAATACATCTCCTGCTAGAAGATACTCGTGATCGGCTTCTAAGGCCTTCAGAACTTCTTCCAGCGAACCGGGCACCTGAGGGATGTCCTTGAGTTCTTCAGCCGGAAGTTCGTAAAGGTCTTTATCCACTGGAGCGTGTGGTTCAATCCTGTTTTTGATTCCGTCAAGACCAGCCATCAGCATGGCTGAGAAAGCCAAGTATGGGTTACCAGAGGCATCTGGAGCGCGGAACTCAATACGCTTTGCCTTTGGGTTAGTTCCAGTCATTGGAATACGAATAGCGGCTGAACGGTTGCCAGCAGAGTAAACCAAATTCACGGGAGCTTCGAAACCAGGAACCAAACGGTGGTAACTGTTTACCGTTGGGTTCGTGAAAGCTAGCAGGCTTGGTGCGTGCTTTAGTATTCCACCGATGTACCAGCGAGCGATGTCTGACAAACCACCGTAGCCGCTCTCGTCGTAGAACAAAGGCTTGCCATCTTTCCATAATGACTGGTGAACGTGCATACCTGAACCGTTGTCGCCGAATAGTGGCTTGGGCATGAAGGTAGCCGTCTTGTTGTAGTTATAAGAAGTGTTCTTGACGATGTACTTGAACTTCAAAATGTCGTCGGCAGCTTGTAGCAATGTGTTGAATCTGTAGTTGATCTCACACTGACCTGCAGTACCAACTTCGTGGTGACTTCGTTCAACAGATAGCCCAGACTTCTCAAGGTTCAAAACGATTTCGTCACGAATGTCAGCGAGGTGGTCAACAGGTGTTACAGGGAAGTAACCACCCTTGTATGGAGTCTTGTTACCTAGGTTACGTCCACCGTCTGCTTCAGTTTCTCTGGCTGAGTTCCATGCACCTTCGATTGAGTCAACGAAGTGGTAAGCGGTGTTTGCTCGGGTCTCGTAGCGAACTTCATCGAAGATAAAGAATTCTGCCTCTGGAGCGAAATACGCAGTGTCAGCGATACCGGTTGATGCCAAATAGGCTTCGGCTTTCTTGGCAACCTGACGAGGGTCTTTGGCATAAATCTCATTGGTGCGTGGGTTGTATATGTCGAAATTGATGACCAGGGTTGTTTCCACTCTGAAACTATCGAGGTAAGCGGTAGAGACATCCGGGATCAGCTGCATATCTGATTCATGTATCGAAGCAAAGCCACGAATTGATGAGGCGTCAAACAGCTGGCCGTTGCGGAAGAAATCTTCGTCGATTTGGCTTACAGGAAGGTTGAAGTGCTGTTGAACACCAGGGAGGTCAGTGAAACGAACATCGAGGAATTTGACGTCTTTTTCTTTGATAAAAGCTAATACTTCTGCAGGAGTTTTAAACATTATGCAATTCCTTAGTTTTGAGGTGGTTGCGCTGGTTTCGCGCCTACTCAGAACACTATCTTTGGAAGGTTTCAGACCGGTCTTGGCTATGTTTCGAGAATGTAAAAACTAGGAAATTTAGCGCATTTTCTTGGATGGTCGCATTTTCATGGGGTCCATACCCTTAGGAATCGGCAAACCTGAGCGAACATCCATAGCAGCTAAACGGTTTTGCACCGCAAAAATCTCCTGCTTATTCATGGTTCGCTTGAGCGCTCTAACCTTTTTATCCATTTGCAGAAGTGGGACACCGCCATCAGTTTCAGAACAATAGAAGGTTGTCACAGTTACGCCAGTGGCCATTCTCTGCACCTTTCGACGCTCATCTTCCAGCATGGCTTTGGTACTGGTTGGCGCGCCTTCGCCCATCAAAATTACTCCCGCAGGACCAACCACTCGGAAAATCATGTCCTTCGTTCTAGGGTTAATTGCTACCGGTTGGTTACTGCCCTTAAAAGTTCTTCTAGTCAGTGAGCCAACTACCAAGCTCAAACGTCCAGGTTCACTTGAATATTTTTTGTATACAGCTCTGTTGGTTGCTCGTGTGATCAGCAACAGCGTGGAAAGGTAAGCGGTGGCAACGGCTAGGACTATCCAGAGAGCTATGCCAATAATGAAGCCACCGGACATGATGAAACCGATGAGTGAAAGTGCAAAAAATATTGCTATACCTAAAGAGATTGATACGGGAACAGCCTTCGGGTTTTCCGCTCTGAGGAAAGTAACTCCCTCACGGAATTGAGCGAATAAACCTGGTGCCTTTTCTTTTTTGTCTTTTGCCATGTTGTTAGCCTAATTATCTTTCTAATTAACTGCTTGACTAAAGCCGTCTGTAATTGCAGCTTCAGCGAGGTGTTGGAGGTGTTCGGGGATTGCATCTCCACGCTTTATCATGCTTTGCGCCCAGAGACGTCCAGCTCGGTAGCTACTTCTGACCAATGGACCGCTCAATACACCAAGAAATCCGATATCTTCCGCAACCTTTTTCAACTCAACGAATTCTTGCGGTTTCACCCATCTGGTGACCGGGTGATGTTTAGCTGAAGGCCTTAGGTATTGAGTGATGGTGATGATGTCAGTCCCAGCCTCGTAGAGATCGTGCAAGGCCTGAACTATTTCTTCAATCTCCTCACCCATACCGAGGATTAGATTGCTTTTGGTTACCAATCCTGCATTGCGACCCTGAGTGATTACATCAAGTGAGCGGTCATAACGGAAAGCAGGTCTGATCTGCTTGAAAATCCTTGGAACGGTTTCCACGTTATGGGCGAAAACCTCTGGCTTAGCATCGAAAACTTTCTGCAGCAATTCAGGCTTTCCGGAGAAATCAGGAACTAGGATTTCAACTCCAGTGCCAGGCGATTGCCTATGAATTTGGCGAACAGTTTCTGCATACAGCCAGGAACCTTCATCCGGAAGGTCATCGCGAGCAACACCGGTAACGGTGGCATAGCGAAGTTGCATCTGCTTTACAGAATCACCAACGCGTCTAGGCTCGTCTGGGTCGAAGTTTGCGGGCTTTCCGGTGTCAATCTGGCAGAAGTCACATCTACGTGTGCATTGAGCCCCACCAATCAGAAAAGTCGCTTCCCGGTCTTCCCAGCACTCATAGATGTTGGGGCATCCTGCTTCTTGGCAAACAGTGTGTAAACCCTCAGTCTTAACCAAAGTGTGGAGCGCTTGGTACTCTGGACCCATTTTGGCGCGAGTCTTAATCCAATCCGGCTTGCGCTCAATTGGAATCTCGGCATTGCGAGCTTCAACTCGGAGCATCCTCTTTGGAGCGATAGGTTCCTGGGTCACTTTGCTACTTTCGAAATTTCGGTTAGGTGTTTCTGAACAACTTCAGCAGCCATAGCAGGAGTAATTTCCTTTTGTAGCAACTCGCTAATCGTACTTGTTGCAGCATCCTTGATACCGCAGGCAATGATGGTTTCGTATGGTTTTAGCGAGTTATTGCAGTTCAAAGCGAAACCGTGCATCGTAGTTTTCTCGGCTACTCGAATCCCAATGGCAGCCACCTTGACATGTGAACCATTTAGTGGGGCCCAAACTCCTGATCTACCAGCCACTCTTTCGGTATAAAGTCCGAATTCCGCAATAGTGTCGATCAGAACTTGTTCCATCCAGCGAACATAACCCACAACGTCTATTGGGTCAGGGAGTTTCATAATTGGGTAACCAACTAGTTGGCCGGGTCCATGCCACGTGATTTTGCCGCCACGGTCGACATCTATTACCGGTGTTCCATCGAGTGGACGCTCTTCAGCTTCGGTTCGCTTGCCGGCAGTGTAAACATCTCCGTGCTCGAGCAAAAGCACTGTGTCTTCTCTTTCCCCAGAGACTACTTCTGAGTGAATTTTTCTCTGAAGCTCCCAGCCTTCCTCGTAATCCACAAAGTTAGGGGCGAGTCCGATGACTTCGAAGCTGGGCATGGTTCAATTCTAAATCTTTCCCCAAATAAGCAGAAATCCATAGTTTTCCACTTTTCTCGTTAGAGAAAACTCTCAAATTGCATCCTCCAGAAGAATCGTCAGATGTTCAAGAGACAGCCCAGTCTTAGGCACTTTGCGATTATGCGGAAGGTGGCTTGGCGTTTTCACGGAACGTTGTGGGAAGTAAGAGACAGAAGAGCGGGCGGTTCAAGGCAACTGCTATTCGTGCCTTCGAGGCTTTTAGCTTGGCCGGTGCTCTTAACCCGGCTAATCAAAGGTGACCCAGTTCCAGTCAAATTAAGAAGCGGAAAAGTTGCTCTTTTATTAGAAATCGACGCAGATTCAAAGTCGCTTCTAAAGGCGCTGGTTAAGGCCAATCGGCGACCTCTGCAACTGGATCCATTGACTGGCTTTCAACCAGCTAAGCGGAGACTCAAAATGTTATGGCTAAGTTTGCTGCCAGTACTATTCGTTTTCCCAACGATGAACGCAGCCGTCTCGAAAAATGTTCAGGTCAAGCAAACTAATAACCATAGCTGTTCCGCCGAATTCCCTGTAGGAGCTACTGTATCGTTCTCAGAGTTGACCAAAGGTGTGACAAAATACAACACCGAGAGATTCAAAGTTGAGGTTAGTGCAGGAATAGGTGGATACCGAATTCTGCAAACCACAAGGTTTTGTGATGGTAGAAAAGTCAGTTACCGTGCTTGGAAAACCAGGGCAGGTGTTGTTGTTTCTAAGAAGATTTAGAATCCCATGTTTCCAGAGAAATTTGCCTCTTCGAGTCGAGTCTTAACATCTACCAGGAATCTACTTGCATCTGCACCATCAATCAGTCTGTGGTCGTATGAAAGAGCTAGATAGACCATGCTGCGAATGGCGATGCTGTCCTGCCCATTTTCATCTGTTACAACAACAGGTCGCTTGGTGACTACACCGGTACCGAGGATTGCTGACTGGGGAAGGAATACCACAGGAGTGTCAAACAGTGCCCCACGGGATCCAGTGTTGGTTAGCGTGAATGTGCCACCTGAAAGCTCGTCTGGCTTGAGTTTGTTTTCTCTAGTCCGAGCAGCCAAATCTGCAATTTGTTGAGCTATGGTGCCTAGTGAAAGTGATGCTGCATCACGAATGACTGGTGTTAGCAATCCACGCTCGGTGTCGACAGCGAAGCTTATGTTCTCGCTTGGGTGGTAAACAATATTCTCGCCATCGATGCTGGCATTGATCTTTGGGTGCGATCTAAGTGCCTCGGCCGCAGCCAAAAAGAAAAACGGCATGAAGTTTAGTTTTACTCCAGTTTTGGCAGTGAATTCAGTTTGAACCTTGGATCTGAGTTGAGCAATCTTAGTAATGTCAACTTCAACAACTGTAGTTAGCTGTGCGGTTGAAACCATTGACGCTACAGCTCGTTCAGCTAAAACTTTACGGAGTCTAGACATAGGCTCTGAAGTTCCGCGAAGGTTGGAAGCTGCCGCTGGCGTGTGCGCGACAGCTGGAGCGATTGTTGCAGAAGTTGTATTTGCAGAGAGAACATCTTCTCTGCGAATTCGTCCACCAACACCAGTGCCGGAAACTGAACTGAGATCGACTCCAGCTTCAGCAGCCATTTTTCTAACCAGCGGTGTTACGTAGGCAGGTTCATTTGAAGTCTGTGGAACTGTCTGCGGTGCCGCGGGGACGGGGGCGGGTGAATTCACCTGTGGAGTGAAGACAGGAAGATTCAGGGGGGCTTGAGCGATTGGTTCGGTAGCCGGAGCAGTAGGAGCTGAAGTAACAACAGGAGTCATAACAACAGGTGCTTCTGAAACTACAGGAGCTGCTACTGGCTCAGCAATAGGATCTGGGGTAGGAGTTGAGGCAGTCGCAGAAACACCGTCTGCAACTATTGCCAGAACTGCGCCAACAGCAGCAGTTTCATCTTCTTGAACCAGAATCTGCTGTAAGGTACCGGCGACGGGGCTGGGGATTTCAGTATCAACTTTGTCCGTTGAAACTTCTACCAGGGGCTCATCAATAGCGACGGAGTCACCTACTTTTTTCAACCATCTAGTGATGGTTCCTTCGGTTACAGACTCACCTAGTGCTGGAAGTTTTACTTCACTCATTTTAATTAACTCCTTTGGGCAGTTTCAAGTTTAGGCGTGGGCGTGCAGAGGTTTACCGGCTAGAGCCAAATGTGCCTCGCCAAGTGCTTCGTTCATAGTTGGGTGGGCGTGCACTAGGGTAGCCACATCCTCTGGGTAGGCTTCCCAGTTAACAATCAACTGCGCTTCCCCAATCTGTTCACCAGCTCGCGATCCAATCATGTGAACACCGATGACCGGCCCGTTGTTTTTACGAATTAACTTGATGAAACCGGCAGTGCCGAGTATCTGGCTCTTACCGTTACCACCGAGGTTGTATTCATAAACAGAAATGTTTTCGGCACCATACGTTTCAGCAGCTTTGGGTTCACTCATGCCCACTGAGGCAATTTCAGGTTCGCAGTAAGTAACTTTAGGAATACCTAGCTCATCTATTGCAACTGGACGAAGACCAGCAATCTCTTCGGCAATGAAAATTCCTTGCTGGAATCCACGATGCGCTAATTGCAAACCAGGCACGATGTCGCCGGCTGCGTAAACTCCAGCAACCGATGTTTCCAGACGATCGTTGGTTAGCACCCAACCGCGATCCATCTTTACACCATTTTCTTCATAACCGAAACCTGCGGTGTTTGGACCGCGACCAACTGCGACCAGCATAATTTCAGCATCAAAAGTTTCACCATTTTCCAAAGTGGCTACCACACCGGTCGCACTTTGCTGAACACCAGAGAATCTAACTCCTGTTTTGAAGTTGATGCCACGCTTGCGGAAAGCTCGCTCAAGTGCTTTGGAAACTGAAGGGTCCTCGTTTGGAACAAGTGTTGGCAAGCCTTCGATGATTGTGACATCTGCTCCAAGAGATTTCCAGATAGATGCGAACTCAACACCGATAACTCCACCGCCAAGCACAATCACCTTTGAAGGAACGAAGTCCAGTTGTAAGGCAAGTTCAGAGGTCATCACGCGACCTTGAATCTCCAAACCTGGAAGAGTTCTGCTAAATGATCCAGTAGCTAAAACAATGTTCTTGCCGGTGTATGTGTCAGCCCCAACAGAAATAGTCTTTGGGCCCACCATCCGACCTTCACCTGCAACCACAGTGATTGGCTTCGACGCAACGAGACCAGTAAGTCCCTTGAAAAGTCTGTCAATAATTCCATCGCGGTATTTGTTGACCGCTGACATGTCAACACCTTGGAAGGTCGCATGAATTCCATAGTTGGCTGCCTCACGAGTAACATCAGCTACTTCTGCCGAATGCAGAAGTGCTTTGGTTGGAATACAACCTCGGTGCAAACAGGTTCCACCGAGTTTGTCCTTTTCGATTAGAGCGACACTGAGCCCGAGTTGGGCACTGCGCAATGCCGCCGCGTATCCGCCGGAACCGCCGCCAAGAATAACGAGGTCGTAGTTGTGTTCTGCCAATTTTGCTCCTATTTGATGGACAACCTTATAAAGATTACTAGATGGTTATTTCTTCTTGGTGGCTAGATGATCAGCTATGGAAACCAGAGTTCTCACCATGGCTCCGGTAGCTCCTTTGACTGTATAACCGTAAGGTGCAAGATCATTGTTAGCAGCGGTGGCGAAGTCTAAGTGTGCCCAAGGCAAGCGCTTTTTTGACTTGTCATGGCCGATAAATTCTTGCAGGAAGAGCCCACCTACCAACATTCCACCAGATGGATTACCAACTCTGCTATTCATAAGGTCAGCGATGTCGCTCTTGATCAGTTCAAATAGTTCTGTTGGGAGAGGCATGTGCCACACCAATTCGCCGGCTTCGGCCGCGGCGTTCTTCACGGTCTCGACCGATGCGTCATCGCCCATCAAACCGGTATAGCGATTACCAAGTGCTACCCGAGCTGCTCCGGTGAGTGTTGCAACGTCAACAATTAGGTCTGGCTTCATTTCAGAAGCAAGAATCAGACCATCGGCTAGCACCAGACGACCTTCAGCATCGGTGTTGGTGATCTCGACACTCTTACCGTTACGGAAAGTGATTACGTCATTTGGCCTTGCAGCTGAGCCTGATGGCATGTTCTCGGCAACACACATGAATGCGGTGACGGCAACTGGCAGACCTAGTTTTGCAATTGCGAAGGTGGCTTGGGCAACGGTGGCTGCTCCAGCCATGTCATATTTCATTCCGAGAATTCCGGTGGAAGGCTTCAGCGAAATACCTCCGGTATCGAAAGTAATTCCCTTGCCAACCAAGGCAAGGTGAGCTTTGCTCTTTTCCGGGGTGTAACTAATTTTGATCATTCTTGGTGCGCGCACCGAACCTTGCCCAACGGCAAGAATTCCGGAGCATTTTTCCTTCTCAAGTTTTTTCTCGTCCCAAACTTCAACTTTGACATTTGGGATTTTGCCTTGAGTCTTGATGATGTCTGCAAGTTTGCTCGGGTAAAGATCATTAGCTGGTGCGTTCACTAAATCACGAGTTTGGTTGAGTACTTCTGTCAAAATCTTGACTCGATTTAGCCGTGACTTGCTCAGGTTTAGATTTGTAATGACCTCGATGCTTTTTAGTGAAGGTTTTTTGGAGTTTGATTTGTATTTGTTGTAATCGTATTGAACGATGCAAATACCTTCTAGTAAGGCAGCTAATTCTTCGGCAGAGGCAATCGGCATATCCAGAATCACGTTCTTGTGATCATTGAATGCTCTTCCAATTGCGCCGCCGATTTCTCTCGCATTAGCCGTAGAAGAAATACCATTGCCAACACCAATTAGCCCGACTGTTTGTCCGGCTACTGGAATTCGGTGGCTGGATTCCACTGAACCTGTGACCCCTAGTGCTTTTAGATTTAAAGTTTTTAGTGTCTGATTGCTGGCCGAGCTACCTAGTAGCTGCGCCCCATTGTCGTCAGATTTTACGGCGTAGATGATGATCGAATCGTCGCTGGCTTTGGTTGCGGCTCTGGAGAGTTTGATTGTTATAGAAGTCATGAAACCATGTTACCCAGACAAAAGTAGAATAAGAACATGGAGTCGGAGAATAGGTTATTTACCTTTGCGAACTGGGACATTGAGGTCCCAGCTGGTCTCCACCTTCTTGCCGCCATATCTGGTTTCACTGATGCCGGTTCAACAATGCAACAGGTCGCTGACCACATCCTAGGCAACTTACAATACGAAACCTTGGTTAACTTTGATAACGACCAACTTCTCGATTACAGGTCGAGACGCCCAGTGATGTTCTTTGAGCAAGACCACATCTCCGATTACCAGCCGGCTAGCTTAGCCCTGCATCTGGTTTGGGACGAGGTAGGTAATCCTTTCCTCTTTCTAAATGGCTACGAACCAGACTTCAAGTGGGAAGCCTTTGCTGATTCGATTGAGGAACTCTTCAATTACTTCGATGTTGCAGATCTAACTTGGCTGCATGCAATCCCTTTTCCCATCCCGCATACCAGGCAGGTGGGCATAACTGTTTCAGGAAACCAACAGGAAGTTATAGACAAATACAGTGAGTGGAAACCTAGAACAGCAGTTCCAGGCAACATCATGCACTTGCTGGAATTTAGATTGTCCGGGGCTAATTATCCAAGTACTGGATTCGTTTTATTGGTGCCACATTACTTGAGCGATTCGGAGTTCCCAGCGTCTGCTGTTACAGGACTGGAGCTTATCTCCGGTCATCTGGCTTTAGTTTTCCCAACAGATGAACTAAGAGATAGATCCGCAACATTTACTCGCAGGATCACCAGTGAGATGGCAGATAAACCTGATTTAGCTCGAATGGTAGAGGGTCTAGAGAAAAGCTTCCAATCCGAACGCGCTGGAAACGGAATGGGTCCAGTAAAACCTAAATCAAGAGAAGTTCCAGATGCTGATGCTATAGCTGCCGAACTTGAAGGTTATCTGGCTCGCCATCAACGAAATAAAAATGAGAACGACGAGGACCAAGACTGAAAAAGACAGCTAGTTTGGTGTTGGGCATAGCAGCCATCGCCTACTTTATTGCCGTCTCGCAACGATCAAGTTTGGGTGTTGCCACGCTCGTTGCAACCGAGAGATTTCATACCAACGCCCAGCAGCTAGCTACGCTGGCAGTCTTCCAGCTAGTGGTATACGCAGCCATGCAAATTCCAGTTGGGATTTTGCTTGATCGCTTTGGAGCTAAGAAACTTTTGGCTACCGGTGCTCTTATTATGGCTATTGGCCAACTCATAGTTGCCTTCGCCCCTAGTTTAGGTTTTGCAGTCTTAGGCCGAATGCTGGTGGGAATGGGGGACAGTTTCACTTTCATTTCCATGATTCGCATGGTTAACGGTTGGTACAGCGGCAAAAAGAGCACCAAGCTACAGCAATACATCTCGTCAGGCGGCCAGCTTGGTCAATTCTTTTCAGCAGTTCCTTTTTGGTTCATGTTGGAAAACATCGGTTGGACAACAGGTTTTGCAATTATGTCAGCAGCTTCTATCGTTACCCTTGGCCTAATAATTGCCTTCACATCGGATGATGCTCATCCAGAAGAGGTCCAGGTTCAAGCAGAATCCTTGCGCCATGCTGTGTCACAGTTGGTTGAAAACGTCCGAAACCCAGGTATCCGAATGGCCTTCTGGACCCACTTCGTCACGCAACCGACCACAACTTCTGTTGCATTACTTTGGGCTGTTCCATTTCTTGTAACTGCCGAAGGTCAAAGTCATGACTTTGCAGCTTTCACACTGACCTCGATGGTATTTTTTGGCTTCATAACTGGACCTTTGATTGGATCGTGGTGTGCCAAAAGACCCCAGCAGCGGGCTGCAATGGTCTATTTTGTGGTATCTGCGACGACGCTAACTTGGATTTTGATAGTCGTACAATCAGCACCAATTCCTGCTTATTTGCTTTATCTGGCATTCCTCGTGATTTCAATCGGGGGACCAGCATCGATGATTGCCTTCGATTTCTCCAAAGACATTGTCTCCAAATCAAGACTGGGCACAGCTAATGGTTTTGCAAATGTCGGCGGTTTCTTAGCCACCTTCATCATGATGTATTTGACCGGTTTGGTTATTGACCTAAACCACCTAGCCAACGGTGGCACTGAGCGATACACCGTGGAAAGCTTTCGTTGGGGCTTCAGTGTTCAATTATTAGTGGTTCTAGTCGGAATTATCTTCTTTGCAGTCGAACGTAGACGATTTCTTATTGAATCAACAGCACAAAGTGTGGAATAAACCGCCCCTCTGATTAGTTAATGTCTCAGATTATGCCTACTAGCCCTAACCTGACCGTGATTCTGAGCTGAGGTGGCATAATTGACGGGAGGCCCAATATCTCCTAAACAGGATTTGACTTGGGTCTTCGTAATACCCGAAAAATCAGCACGGTCCCAGACAATGGGTCGGAAGGTCTAATGCTCAAAAAAACAACTAAGTCGACTTCGGTGAAAGCTCCGAAGAAGACTGATGCTACCCCGACAAAGGCAAAGGCTTCCAAGGTTGCCACCAAAGTAGTTGCTAAGCCGGCTGCTAAAAAGGCTGAGGCCAAAACAGGCTCTAAGACTGCCAACAAGTCAGTTAGTAAAACACCAGCGAAGCCTTTGGCTAAGAAAGCGGTTGCAGCTACCAAGCCGACAACAAAAAAGGCAATCGCCAAGCCGGTTACAAAAAAGGTTGTTGCAAAACCTGTTTCCAAAAAAGCTGTTTCTAAACCAGTTGCTAAGCCCACTACTAAATCGGCGGCTAAGCCTATTGCCAAGGGATCAAAGGTTGTCGCCAAGACATCCGTGAAGCCCGAGAAAAAGATTACGCCTACCAAAGGGAAGGTAGCAGATCTCCCTTTCGAAGACGACGATGAGGAAGATGACCTTGATCCAGAAAAGCTCGTAGCTGAAGCTGTAGTAGATGAAATTGATGCCGCAATAGAAGAAGTTGTAGTTGAACCGGAAGAAGAAGAGGAAGAGGAAATTGTCGTACCTGAAGGTGCGTTGATTATCTCTGATAAAGACGATGATGACATTCCAGTTCAAACCACAAGCATCACCGGTGCAACTGCAGACCCAGTAAAGGACTATCTAAAGCAAATCGGTAAAGTTGCTCTACTTAATGCTGAACTAGAAGTTGAACTTGCCAAACGAATCGAAGCCGGTTTATTTGCCGAGGAGAAATTAGCTACAGACAGAAAACTCAGCCGTGACATGCAAAGAGATTTGAAATGGGTGGTGAAGGATGGTCAGCGAGCCAAGAGTCACCTCTTGGAGGCTAACCTTCGATTGGTTGTGTCTTTAGCAAAGCGCTACACAGGTAGAGGTATGCAGTTCCTAGATCTAATTCAAGAAGGAAATCTAGGTTTGATTCGTGCAGTAGAAAAATTCGATTACACCAAGGGATATAAATTCTCGACTTATGCAACCTGGTGGATTCGTCAAGCTATCACCAGAGCTATGGCCGACCAAGCTCGCACCATTCGTATTCCGGTGCACATGGTTGAAGTGATTAACAAACTATCTCGAGTGCAAAGACAATTGCTTCAGGATTTGGGTCGCGAACCAACCCCAGAAGAGCTCGCCAGAGAATTGGACATGACTCCTGAAAAAGTGGTTGAAGTCCAAAAATACGGACGCGAACCCATTTCTCTGTCCACTCCGCTTGGCGAGGACGGTGACAGCGAGTTCGGCGATCTGATTGAAGATACCGAGGCAATCCAGCCGGCTGATGCTGTGGCATTCCGAATCATGCAGCGGGAGATTGAACGCCTTCTGGACACTCTAACTCCCAGGGAAGCTGCCGTTATCAGAAGCCGCTACGGTATTGGTGACGGTGTGATGAAAACTCTAGATCAGATAGGTGAGGAGCACGGTGTCACCCGTGAAAGAATTCGACAGATTGAAGCCAAGACTATGTCAAAGCTAAAACACCCCTCACGAGCCCAATGGCTTAGGGACTTCATCAAAGAGAATTAGCTCTTGCGCTACTTCCCGGCAATACTTTTAGGCCGCCTGATTCGATTCGCGGTTAGGTTAGTCAGGCCAGGTGGCGGTTCTGCTTTACCCGGTTTAGTTGTTAGCAAATTAGCCCCAAATCTAGTAACCAGAACCCTTCAGAGTTTCCCTAAGGGTTTAGTAATCGTCACCGGGACTGCAGGTAAATCGACAACTACCAAAATGGCGGTGGCAATAGCCAGAGCTCATGGGCTCAAAGTTTTTACTAATCCAAGCACGGCCAACATCGAACAGGGTTTCTTCTCGACCATCGTGAAATCCGGCAACTTATTCGGCAGAGTAATTGCTGACATTGCAATTATTGAAATGGACGAAGGTCATGCGGCGACTCTGGTGACTAAAGTAAAGCCTAACATTTCCGTAATTCTCAATGTTTTCGAAGATCAACTAGATAGATTCATAGATCCAGCTTTCGTAAGAGACAAGCTCGAACTGGTTGCTGCGGCAACCAAATCGAAGATCATCACCAACGCAGATGACCAAAACTGTCTGATGATAGTTTCGAGTAAATCTTCTTCAAATCTTGAATTTTTTGGAACAACGCCTTCTACTGGCAAACTTGCTTACGCTAAGACCTATGAACCTGAACTCGAATCGCCTAATCCAGCATTCCAGGTAACTCAACTTCAGGAAATGGAAGTCAGTTTGAATACGCCAGTTGGCAAACTGCAATTTGAGTTACCAAGTCGAGGTTTACACTTCGCCATGGATGCGGCAGCTGCCGTCGCTGTTTCTCACGAAATCCTTGGAACTTCTTTCGATTCAGGTTTGACTATCAAAACCTTGAATGAATTACCGCCAGTATTTTCACGAGGCGAAATTCGAGAAATAAACGGTGAACCGGTTGAGTTCATCCTCGTGCAAAACCCGATTAGCACCCAAGTTAACCTAGACAACCTAAACGGATCACCAGAACAAATTCTTTTCGCAATTGGCCGGGATGTCCACGATCCATCTTGGCTGTGGACTGTTGACTATTCGAAGCTCAGTGGTGTGTCTATAGTTTCAGGGTTTAATTATGCCGATGCAGCCTTGGTCCTGTCCTACAACAATGTTCCTGTCTCAAGAGTTGAGCCCGATTATTTCAAAGCCATCTCCGATTTCTTAGCACTACCCACTCCAAAAGATGGAATTAAGACCGTCATCTACAGCGCTGACGCCATGCGCAGGCTTAGAAGACACCTTGGATTTATAGATCCGGAGGATGTTGACCGTGGTTAATAAGATTAAGTTAGCAACGGTTTACCCAGAGCACCTAAACCTCAACGGCGATCAAGCCAACATACTGGTTTTGCAAAGACGATTACAGTTACGTGGAGTCGAGTCTGAAGTAATCGCTGTAAACGATAACGATGACTTAACTAACTATGAATTCATTTTTCTTGGGCACGGTTCCCTCGCGGCCTGGTCACACATCGACGCTAAGCGACCAGATCTTATTCGCGATGTTTTAGAAGCTTGCGACAATGGTTCATTTATCTTTGCTGTTGCTAGTGGTTATGAGAGATTTTCGAAAGTTCGGGGTGTGTCGGCCGCGAAGCCAGCATCCCATAGGAGCGAGTTCGTGGATGTTAATGGAATAATTGGTTACATAAACACCGATTCGCCGCTTGAACCATTTATTTTCGATGATCATGCATTGTTGACTTTGTTGCATGGACCATTGCTAGCCAAAAATCCAGAGCTTGCTGATGATCTAATTTCCAAATTCGGTTGGGCCGACACTACAATCAGAAATCAAAGGTTAGATGAGCAGGACAGGTTAGCAAAACTTAGCAGGCACACTGCTTTTGAACACTAGTTGATTTTGTCTGTTTCGTCCTGCCAAAGGATTGCAATTGGCTTTAGCTTTTCCTGATTAGCCATACCGTGGTGAGCACAAAAGATTAGATCGCCAGAGGCTAGAACGGCTCGGATAAATGCTTGAGCGCCACAAACATCGCAGCGGTCAGAAGGAGTTAAGGCTTCGGTTGCTAATTCTTGGTCTTGTTCGTTCTCTGTATTTTCTGTCTGTTCCATTTTTGCCTCCATGTCTATAACAACACACAGCTTCACCTATTTGTTCCAAATTCGCACACATTTCGCTAACTGCGAATAGTTTTTATAGCTAGGGTGTCAGTCAAGGTCAATGTCTCGGCTGTTATCTAGGCTTAGACCATGCCAGAAAACGATTACTCAGCCAGACATCTATCAGTCCTTGAAGGACTAGAGGCCGTCCGTAAACGCCCAGGCATGTATATCGGATCTACCGACAGTCGAGGCTTAATGCACTGTCTTTGGGAAATTATCGATAACTCGGTGGACGAAGCCTTAGCTGGGTTCGGAAAAGTTATAAACATAACGCTTCACAAAGACCGATCGGTCGAAATAACCGATGAAGCCAGAGGCATACCAGTTGACATTGAACCAAAAACTGGGCTTTCCGGAGTAGAGGTGGTCTTTACAAAGTTGCATGCTGGCGGAAAATTCGGGTCAGGGTCTTATGCAGCTTCGGGAGGTTTGCACGGTGTTGGTGCTTCGGTAGTCAACGCCTTGTCCGAACGACTTGATGTTGAAGTTGACCGCAACGGAAAGACTTACGCCATGAGTTTTCATCGTGGCGAACCAGGAATCTTTGCTGATAAGACTGGTATCAGTCCGGCAAACTCTTTCAAGGCTTTCAGTGAAAATAGCTACCTTCGCGAGATCGGTAAAGTTGCGAAAAACAAAACTGGTTCAAGAATTCGTTTTTGGGCAGACTCACAGATATTTGTAAAAGACTCCAAATTTGAACTGGATGAAATTCTAGCCAGAGCAAGGCAGACTGCATTTCTCGTGCCTGGTCTAAAGCTCGTCGTGTCTGACGAAAGAACTGGTAAAGCTGAAAAGCACGAGTTCCTTTTCCAAGGAGGCATCGTAGAGTTCGTTGATTATCTCGCCAAAGACGCACCCTTGAGCAATGTTTGGCGGCTGAGTGGCTCTGGAGCTTATACCGAGACCGTTCCGGTTCTGAATGCCAAAGGCAATATGGAATCCAAAGAAGTTGAACGAAAATGTGATGTGGACGTCGTGGTGCGCTGGGGCACCGAGTATGAAACCGAAGTCAAAAGTTTCGTAAACATCATCGCCACTCCTAAAGGTGGAACGCATTTGCAAGGTTTCGAGCAAGCATTGCTAAAAGTTTTTAGATCTCAGGCCGAAGCGAATTCTCGAAAATTCAAAATGGGCAGCGAGAAAATTGAAAAAGACGATGTTATGACAGGACTTACTGCAATAGTCACCGTGCGCCTTCCTGAGCCACAATTTGAAGGGCAAACCAAAGAGATTCTTGGTACCCCGGCGATTAAAAACATCGTTTCGAATGTGGTCACCAAAGCCCTAACTGATCGATTCAGTAGCTCTAAGCGAGACGATAAAGCACAGACAGCTTTGGTACTCGAAAAGGTAGTCAACGAGATGAAATCTCGCATCTCCGCTCGCACCCATAAGGAAACGCAGCGGAGGAAGACAGCACTCGAGTCGTCATCTCTACCAACGAAGCTGGTTGATTGCAGAACCCAAGACACCATAGATTCTGAGTTAATCATCGTTGAGGGTGAATCAGCTCTTGGTACCGCAAAGCTTGCAAGGAACAGCGAGTTTCAAGCCCTTTTACCTATCCGAGGGAAGATTCTGAATGTTCAGAAAGCTGCAATCTCCGACATGTTGAATAACGCTGAGTGTGCTTCCATCATCCAGGTTCTTGGCGCAGGTTCGGGAAGAACCTTTGATTTGACAACTGCTAGGTATGGAAAAATAATTCTGATGAGCGATGCGGATGTCGATGGCGCTCACATCCGGACATTACTGCTCACACTATTTTACAAATACATGCGTCCACTGGTCGAAGACGGAAGAGTTTTCGCTGCTGTCCCACCACTTCACCGAGTCGTAGTGATTAATCCCGGTTCAAAATCGAATGAGGTAATTTACACATACTCTCAAGTCGAATTGGAAAACCTATTGGCCAAACTTAGCAAGTCAGGTAAGAAGTATCAAGAACCAATTCAACGTTATAAGGGCCTCGGAGAGATGGATGCAGATCAACTGGCTGAAACAACCATGGACCGGAAGACCCGATCTCTTAGGCGAGTAACTGTTGCCGATTTAGAACGTGCAGAAAAAATGTTTGAACTTCTTATGGGAAATGAGGTCGCACCAAGACGCGACTTCATAATTGATCAGGCAGATAACTTTGAACGCGAGCGTATCGACGCTTAGGCTCGACCAGCCGCAATGATAGTTGAACTTAGTGGGGTTCCACTAGAATCGCGTTTGGCTAGCTTTTCATTGATCTCTAATGCCTTACCCGAAGAAGCTGACGCGAGAACTGGCAGCTCACCAACATAAGCAAAGTAAAGTTGGTTCTCATCACGAATGAATTTATGGGCACGAACACCACCGGTGGCTCGGCCTTTCGGCGGGAATTCTTCGATTGAGCTCAGTTTCAAACTCCCAGCATCAACTGCCCCCAATGATTCTGAATTATTGGCTGCTGTTAGAACTACCGTGTTCTTTGTTGGGGCAATCGAGTTGAAGTAAATTGCCTTGGCATTGTCAGCAATCTTTATCCCGGCCATACCGGCAGCCCCACGCCCTAGTGGTCTGACTAGGCTTGCATCGAATCTGAGTAACTGAGCATCACTGGTCACGAAAACCAACTCATGGTCGTCAGCACTTAGTTCTGCACCAACCAACTCGTCGCCTGGCTTCATTGAAATAACTTCAAAAGTTGATTTCGGTTGGAAGTCGGAGTTCAAACGCTTCACAATGCCTTGTTTGGTTCCCATGGCAATCACTGTCTCTTCGGTTAGTGGAAAGGCGTTGAGCACCCTCGATTGTTTGCTAACTCCTAAGAATTCTGCGACATTGATGCTGGATGCGGAATCGAAACCAGCTTCGCTAGCTGGAATATCGCTGGCGTGAACTCTATGCATCACTCCGTCTGAGGTTAGAAAACCGATATCGCTTCTGGTGCTAGTGCTGATGACCGAGCGTACTGCATCATGCTTCTTCCGCTTTATGGCTGGTTCCGGTTGCAGTAAAGTCCGCTGCACCTGACCACTGGCAGTCAGGACAATAAAACACGGTGAATCGGCGAGTTGGGCATCAATCGCTGCCGCTTTGGCTGCTGAGACCGGTTTCACTTCTTCTGCTGCGTCGAGAATTGTGGTTCGTCTGTCATCACCATACTTGTCGGATACTTCCTGAAGCTCTTTAGTGACGAGATCTCTTAGAACCTTTTCGCTTCCGAGAATCTTTTTTAAATCTGCTATCTCTTTGGCTAATTCTTTGGATTCAGTTTCAAGTTCTAGCTTGGAAAATTTTGTCAGTCTTCGAAGCTTAAGTTCCAGAATGTATTCAGCTTGTAATTCGGACAGTATGTATTTCTGCATTAGCTTTTTACGGGCATCATCAACCTCATTTGCGTTTCTGATGATGCGAATAACTTCGTCGATGTTTACTATTGCTTTCAGCAAGCCTTCGACTAAGTGAAGTCGAGCTTGCTTTTTGCCTAATCGGTTTTCGGTTCTTCGCTTAGTCACGACAATTCGGTGGGCTAGGTATACCCCCAAGAGATCTCTTAGATCTAAAGTCTCTGGTTTACCTTCAACCAAAGCTACGTTGTTTATGCTGAAAGATTCTTCAAGGGGAGTGAAGCGATAAAGCAGGTCCAAAACTGTGTTTGGATCGAACCCGGTTTTCAACTCGATGACTAGTTTGAGGCCGTTGTTCCGATCGGTTAGATCGATTACGTCAGATATGCCTTGCAGTTTTTTGCTGTTGACGCCATCTTTGATTTTTTCGATGACTCGTTCTGGGCCAACCAGGTAGGGCAGTTCCGTGACAACCAGAGCTAGTTTCCTCGGCGAAACACTTTCAATCGACACCCTCGCTCTAGTCTTGAAAGAACCGCGACCAGTCATGTAAGCCTCTGTGATGCCTTCTGTTCCAATGATGACGCCACCGGTCGGCAAATCTGGGCCAGGTATATATTTCATCAAGTCTTCTGACTCAAGCTTGGTGTTATTCAGCAGTGCTATAGCACCGGCTATAACTTCCCGCAGGTTATGCGGGGCCATGTTGGTGGCCATTCCCACAGCTATGCCTGATGAGCCATTGACTAACAGGTTTGGGAAAGCAGCAGGTAAAACCTCGGGTTCAGAAAGCTGAGCGTCGTAGTTTGGTTTGAAGTCAACAACATCTTCATCCAAACTTTCGTTCATCAGTAATGCCGCAGGTGCAAGTCGTGTTTCGGTGTAACGAGCTGCAGCTGGCCCATCATCTAATGAGCCGAAGTTTCCGTGTCCGTCTATAAGGGGGACTCGTAAGGTGAATGGCTGGGCCATTCTGACCATCGCGTCATAAATTGCACCATCACCGTGGGGATGCAATTTACCCATAACCTCACCCGAGACACGTGCTGACTTGACATGCCCACGATCAGGTCGCAGTCCCATCTCACCCATTTGGTAGATGATTCTGCGTTGAACTGGTTTTAGTCCGTCTCGGGCGTCAGGTAGCGCTCTGGCGTAGATAACTGAATATGAATACTCCAGGAAAGAGTCACTAAGTTCCTTGGTTAGGTCGATGTCAACGATTCTCTCGTCGGGGAATCTCTCCGTTTTATTGTTATCAGCCATGTTTTTCTAGATGCTCTTGGTTTACTGTGCGAGACTTATCTCGATGTCTACGATGCTACCTGCACCTCCCAAAAGCTTGGGGAGGCTTGGCGATGTGTTGATAAGCGCTCTGGCAAGTGTCAATTCCCAAACTAATCAATTAGGTCTCAGCGCTAAACGATCAGTCTGCGTATTGCTGGTTGATGGGCTCGGATACAGCAATCTCTCCGATGCTGGCGGTCATGCCAGCTTCATAAATTCATCCAACATTGAAAAGATAAATTGCTTTTTCCCTGCCACTACCTCGACTAGTCTTACCAGCCTTGCCACAGGAGAGTCACCTACTGAGACTAGATTCATCGGTTATCAGGTGTTTGATAAAGAGTTTTTAGTTCCCCGAAATTTACTCTCCGGATGGTCGGATTATCAAGCTGGAGCAGATTTCCAGACATTGCCAACAGTATCCGAACAGGCAATTGAACAGGGCATCGAATTCCATGTCGTTTCCTTGCCGGAGTATGAATCCTCGGGACTTACTGGAGCAACCATGCGTGCAGCAACATTTCATGGGGAACACGATATTGCCAATAGGTTCGCCGTTGCCGCAAATTTACTCGGCGATGCCACCCCCAAAATAGTTTTTCTCTACGTGCCAGAACTTGATCAAATCGCACACGAGTGGGGTTGTCAATCCGATAAGTGGCTCGGTGGGCTTGAAATTCTAGACTCCTTAGTTAGAAATTTTGTGGTTACTCTCCCAAGTAAAGTTGGCTTAGTAATTACTGCAGATCATGGAGTTATTGACATCCCTGCCGGTAGTCATATTTATCTTGACGAAGTTTTACCCAAGGAGACCTTTGCCTTCGTGGGCGGTGACACCAGAGGTCTATTTCTCTACCTCGAGGACAAAATGCAAACAGGATTGGTGTTAGAACAACTTAGAATCAGATATCAGGGAGATTGTTGGGTCTTGACTCCAGATAATTTAGTTGGTTCGGGTTATTGGGATAACTTGTCGAAGGTAACTTCAGTCTTGCCGGATATCATCTTGTTAGCTCGAAAAAAAGTTGCCCTTTACCACAGAGGCTTTGCAAAGAAGAAGTCGTTACTGATGGTTGGCCATCACGGCTCAATAAGCAGTGAAGAACTTTCAGTTCCTTTGCTTAGGTATAACTTCTAAAACGTTTCTTCGTCGTCCTCTTTTGAGCCAAACAAAACTTCAGCCCAACGGCTGTTTACTTGTGGCTTGGTTTCAGTCCGTTGCTCAGTTTCAGAAATCTTTTCTGACTCTGGTTGGATTTCATTTTTCTCTTCAGTGGTTTCTTCCGCTATTTCATCAGAAATTTGTTGAGAACTCTCTACTGGTTCACTTTCGATCTCGGGGACAATTCTGAGATTTGCGGTGCTGAGAGTTTCCTCTTCGAACAAATCGCTACTTAATTCACTGGCTGTCTCGGCCGTTTCTGGAACTACCGTGAGGAAACCTGCAGGGTGTTCAGACTTAGTTTCCTCGACAGGAGTTTCGATAACCAATGGAACTGTCTTAGCGATCGCACTTACTGGAACGCCATTGGATAGCTGCAACGCAGCTTCGTTTTCAGGGGCGAGGAATAACTTTTTAGGATCAAAAGACCAGGTGGCCAAGCCGTTGCCTTCATTCGTTGAAAAGTTGATGCTTACTAGCCATTCTCCTTCGAGGCTTTTCCTAGCGGACCACGAAGAATTTGTTGAACCGTTTATGGCTAACCGTTCATCCATAACTTCGCCAAATTCAACTGGCATAGCTTCGGTGAATCGGTCACCAGCCATGTTCAAGCGGATGCTCCTGGCCAAAGTCACTATGTGATTCAACTCAGCAATGATCGGTTTTGCGAATTTACTAACCAAGTCTTCGTCCGCCCCTGTTGCGGCAACTACTTCGGCAACGGTCGCACCGAGACGAATTTGTTGTTGAATCTCTCTAGGCGAAAGTGTTTGTGGAAGGCTGACCTCCCTCTGCCTGAGTGCTTTCAACAGGTCCTCGGATATTTCCAGGTAGTGTCTAGTGCCATCAGGAGCTTGAAGCTCAAGTTGGTTATTAGAAACTCCAGTTATACGTAGTTCGGGCATTATTATTCCTTCGTGGTTAGTTTCGCACCAAATAGGGCCTATATTGTGTTGATTTTGTTGGTCGCGACACGCCAATCTGGGAGAACTCTGGGAATCGTAGATTCCCCTAGGGTAATAAAGTTGCTATTTCAGCCTGAATGCTGGATACTTCCAGCGCTGGAATAAGTTTCTGAAAGGAATATCTGTGGCCACCGATTACGATGCCCCACGAAAGAATGATGACGACACCGAGTCAATTGAGGTGTTGAAAGAGCGCGTTCCCGAGGCTGCTTCAGCTAGCGCTGATCTTGATGTTGAAGATCACCACGATTCGTTCACCATTCCAGAGGTAACTAGCGAAGAAGCTGAAGTAATCGTAGTTCCAAAACAAGAGGACGAATTCACCTGCAGCGAATGCTTTATCGTCAAACACCACTCGCAAAAAGCCCGGAAAGACGGAAAGTATGGGCCAGTCTGCGTCGACTGTTCACACTAGGACTTATTTAGAATTCCAGCCACAATTTCAGGCTGCCTAGAGCTAAACAACCAATATGGCGTTGGGTCGTTTTGGTCCGTAATCTCCACCTTCACCATGGTTTGCACTCCGGATTGAAACTGGACATAAGCTAAGGAATTCAGTTTTGGACCCCGTTGCTGCATCAAAGATTCTTTTCCGATAACCTCAGCTAATCCAAGCTGTGACCTAGGTATCACCGCTTTACCGACTTTAAGGTTTTGCTCGTCGATGGTTATCGTCTTGGCAGTAAGTAAGCCCAGCAAAGTCCAAGTGACTAAAGTAAAAATCCCAGTAAGGATTACCACCAGATCGCCGAGGGGGAAAGCGACCAGAGCCGCGCTAGCGGCGATGAGGGTGCCAATGAAAAAATACGAAGGTCCAGGTAAAGCCAGCTCTCGGTATCGGTTTGGTGAAAAACTTTTAGCCATGCATTTAGAATACGCTCATGACTGTTTTTGAGGTTCTCATCGAATGCGAGCCAGAACTTTTTCCGACTAGAGGCAATCCTGGTGACGCCGGCTACGACATTAGGTCAAATATTTCTGCGGTTATACCAGCACGAGGTTTCGCAATGGTTGCCACTGGACTGAAGATAGCATTGCCAGCTGGCTACGTCGGACTCGTGCACCCCAGAAGTGGTTTAGCTGCAAAGCATGGAATAACAGTTCTGAATGCACCCGGCACAGTTGATGCAGGTTACCGAGGGGAGATAATGGTTACTTTAGTGAATCACTCGGATAGTGATTTCGCTGTTGAGCGACTCGATCGAATAGCCCAGCTGGTTTTTCAGAAGTTTGAAGAAGCTAGATTCGTTCCGGCCGAACAATTACCAATTTCGCAACGAGGCGACCAAGGTTTCGGATCAACAGGTGTTAAATGAACGATAATCTATATCAAGGCCCTTACGATGTCTCGGATGTGTCTGCACCAAGTGAGTTGGCACAATTTGGTGCCATTTCTTTCGTGCCCAATGGCTTAGTTACCGTTAGAGCCGAAGTCGAAGACGGCACCGGAAAGGTTTTGGCGCTGTCGTTTGACTATGAACAAGCAACCTTGCAGGTTCAAGCTTTCGCTAGTCCCAAAGGAGAGAACATCTGGCATGAAGTTTTGCTAGACATCCAAGCAAAGGTAACCGAACAGGGCGGAACAGTCTTTCAACAGGTTGGTCCTTTCGGTTCAGAATTGGTGGCTTCTATTTTGGACTCCAACTCTCAGAACAAGACTTTGCGCATGTTTGGTTTCAGCGGCGATAGATGGTTGCTTCGCGGAACAATTAGTGGACCGAGCATGGATGAGATGGCAGTGCGACTTTTTCTTGAGAACATTTTTAGAGGAATTGTAGTTAACCGTGGTGAGACGCCACTGCCGCCCAGAGAATTGCTTCCGCTCGAGCTACCAGAAGGCGCAATTGTTCCCAAGGGATTACTGTGAGCGAGGATAAACTTTCAAAATACGGTCTCAGAACAACCGAAGATGGCTACCAAGTCGATGGTAAGAGTCTTCTGGCAAGCATCGGGGGAGTGCAGGGCCTTATTGAGAACGCTCTCCCCAGTTTCCTTTATGTCTTAGTTTTCGTGATATGGAAGAGCATTCCAATTGCTCTTTGGTCGGTTGGCATCGTTATAGCGGCTTTGTCAGTGAGACACATCTTCAAACGAAAGCCATTAATCCAGCTGGTTGGTTCCTTTGCCGGTCTTGGGCTTGCTATTTGGCTCACCACTCGACCTGGTGGCCAGGCAAAGGATTACTTTGTTCAAGGGTTGATTACCAATGTTGTTTACGGATCGGTGTTCTTGTTGAGTGTGATCGTTCGATGGCCCATCATCGGTATACTGGTGGGAATTTTTACCGGACAGGGAACTCGTTGGCGAGCAGATCGCCGGAAAGTGAAGTTTTTCGATATAGTTACGATGCTCTGGGTCGGTCTTTTTGCCATCAGGTTGGCCGTTGAGGTACCGCTTTATCTGGTTGGTGACATTGTCATGCTCGGCTTCATGAAACTGGTCTTAGGGTTACCGTTTTACCTGACCATGATTTGGATTTCGTGGCTTCTGTTGCGACGGGTAATACAGCCCGCCCAAGATGGTAATTTGGATAAGTAAAAGTCTTTTGAACTAGGAGTAAAGCTTGTCCAGGGTAGACACTTTCAAAGCAGCAGCAAATCTAGAATCTCACGGTAAGACCTATCGCATTTACCGGCTAGATGCTGTTCTCAACCGGCAACTCCCATACAGTCTCAAAATACTTCTAGAGAACCTGTTGCGTACCGAAGATGCTGCAAACATCACCGCTTCACACATCCAAGCGCTAGCCAATTGGGATCCAAAAGCAGAACCTAACACCGAGATTCAATTTACGCCAGCTCGTGTAGTCATGCAGGATTTCACCGGTGTTCCTTGCATCGTGGACTTGGCGACAATGCGTGAAGCTGTTGCTGAACTTGGCGGAGATCCAAAACGTGTTAACCCATTGGCACCAGCGGAACTGGTAATCGACCACTCCGTTGTTATTGACGTAGCCGGTTCACCTGATGCTTTCGAGAGAAATGTTGCATACGAATACCAACGCAATGGCGAACGCTATCAATTCCTGCGTTGGGGGCAAGGAGCGTTCAACGATTTCAAGGTAGTTCCACCTGGAACCGGAATCGTCCACCAGGTCAACATTGAGTATTTGGCTAGAACGGTAATGACCCGTGAGATTGATGGTGTGCTTACCGCATATCCAGACTCCTGTGTTGGAACTGATTCACACACCACTATGGTCAACGGTTTGGGAGTTTTGGGTTGGGGTGTTGGAGGCATTGAAGCCGAGGCAGCCATGCTCGGACAACCGGTCTCCATGTTGATTCCAAAGGTTGTCGGATTTAAGCTCACCGGAGCTATTCCGACTGGAGCTACAGCTACCGATGTTGTATTAACCATCACCGAGATGCTGCGCAAACATGGTGTGGTCGGAAAATTTGTTGAGTTCTATGGGGAGGGTGTTCACTCGGTTCCGTTGGCTAACCGAGCAACTATTGGAAACATGAGCCCAGAATTTGGTTCAACGGTTGCGATATTCCCTATTGATGATGTGACCATAGATTATTTGCGAAGCACAGGAAGAACCGAAGAACAAATCGCTTTAGTTGAGGCTTATTGCAAAGCCCAAGGGTTATGGCACGAACCAAGCCTGGAAGTTGAATACAGTGAATACCTCGAACTCGATCTCTCAACCGTAGTTCCTTCAATCGCAGGACCAAAGCGACCGCAAGACCGAATCGAGCTAACTAACGCCAAACAAGCTTTCGCCAAAGACATAGCCAATTACAGCGAAGAAACTAGCCAACCTACTCAAGTCACTGGCAAAGACTATTCAATTGACAATGGCTTCGTAGCTATTGCCTCAATTACCTCTTGCACTAACACTTCTAACCCTTCGGTAATGATGGCTGCCGGTTTACTTGCCAGAAAGGCCGTTGCTAAGGGGCTGAAATCGAAGCCATGGGTTAAGACCTCACTAGCCCCCGGCTCTAAAGTGGTGACCGAATACTTCACCAAGGCTGGTCTGACTGAAGACCTAAACGCTCTTGGTTTTGACTTGGTTGGCTATGGTTGCACAACCTGTATTGGAAACTCTGGTCCACTAGATCCTGAGATCAGTTCAGCAGTCAACGAAAATGATTTGGCTGTCACTGCAGTGCTATCCGGTAACCGAAACTTTGAAGGCCGCATCAACCCGGATGTAAAAATGAACTACCTTGCTTCACCACCGTTAGTAGTTGCATACGCTTTGGCCGGAACCATGGACTTCGATTTTGAAGATCAACCACTTGGCCAAGATGCTTCAGGAGCTCCAATCTTTCTTAAAGATATCTGGCCAACCCCGGAAGAAGTCCAAGAAACCATAGATAGCACAATTAGTTCGGAAATGTTCAAGACCCAATATGCAGGTGTTTTTGATGGAGACGAAAAATGGAAAGCCATTCCAACTCCAATCGGAGATACCTTCAGTTGGGACCCAGCAAGCACCTATGTAAGGAAACCGCCTTACTTCGATGGCATTACTATGACCCCGAAGAGAGTTGAGGACATTCATTGCGCTAGAGTGCTAGCCAAACTAGGCGATTCTGTAACCACCGACCACATTTCTCCTGCCGGATCAATCAAGGCTGATTCTCCCGCTGGAAAATATCTGCACGAGCATGGAGTTGGGAGAATTGATTTCAACTCATACGGTTCAAGACGTGGCAATCACGAAGTAATGATCCGCGGAACCTTTGCCAACATCCGGCTTCGTAACCAGTTGTTAATTGATGTTGAAGGTGGATACACGAGGGACTTTACCACCGAGGCGGGTGCACAAGCATTCATATTCGAAGCCAGCAATAGCTATCGTGAAAACGGTATTCCGCTAGTCATAATTGCCGGAAAGGAATACGGATCTGGTTCTTCTAGAGACTGGGCAGCCAAAGGAACTGCACTATTAGGTGTCAAGGCTGTAATTGCAGAAAGTTTCGAACGTATTCACCGTAGCAACCTAATTGGTATGGGGGTATTACCACTCCAATTCCATCAGGGTGAAAATGCCACATCGCTTGGATTAGATGGCACCGAAGAGTTCGAGATTACTGGGGTCTCAGCACTAAACGATGGAATAACACCTAAGTCTCTAAGAGTTGTTGCAAAACCAACTTCACATTCAGCTGTCGGTAAACAGGTCGTGGAATTTGATGCACAACTTCGCATAGACACCCCTGGCGAAGCCGATTACTACCGACATGGTGGAATCTTGCAATATGTTCTAAGAAGTCTGGTCGGCTAGTTGATGAGTATGCTCAGCGGAATAAAGTCTCCTTCAGATCTGAAGCTGCTATCTCACGCTGAGTTGAAGCAACTTGCCAGTGAGATTCGTGAGTACCTCATCGAGACCATCACCGCAACAGGTGGGCACCTAGGACCAAACTTAGGCGTAGTTGAACTTACTTTGGCCATTCACCGCATTTTTGATTCACCCAAAGACAGTGTAATTTTCGATACCGGCCATCAGTCCTATGTTCACAAACTTGTCACTGGGAGAACCGACCTGTCAAAAATCAGAACCAAAGGTGGAGTCGCAGGGTACCCACAACGGTCTGAGTCTGAACATGACGTGGTCGAGTCCTCGCACGCTTCATCTTCGTTAGCTTGGGCCGACGGTATCGCTAAGGCAAATAAACTTTCTGGAAACACCGATAGGTCCGTAGTTGCAGTGATTGGTGACGGAGCACTCACCGGAGGTATGGCTTGGGAAGCTCTGAACAACATCACTGATGATAACGATCGCAATTTAGTGATCGTGGTAAATGACAATGGCAGATCATACGCTCCAACCATCGGAGGTTTAGCTAGGTACCTGAATAACGTTCGCACCGAACCGATGTATAAGCGAATGTATAGAGGTTCCAGAAAATTCTTTTCCAACTTTGGACCAGTCGGCAGACTTATCTTTTCAACTGCTAGAGGCGCAGGTAAGGGTTTCCTCGGCACATTCACGCCGAAGGGTATGTTTCCAAACCTAGACATTAAATATATCGGTCCAATTGACGGACATGACATGCAAGCTTTAGAAGAAGCGCTGCAGCAAGCAAAACACTACGGAGCTCCAGTCATCGTTCATGCGATTACTCAAAAGGGGAGAGGCTTCACTCTAGCTGAAGAACATATTGAGGATCAATTCCATGCGGTTGGACAAATAGATAAAGAAACTGGCAAGTCTCTAGAAACAAGTAATGGAAGTTCCTGGACCAGCATTTTCGCTGACGAAATAGTGTCTATCGCCGAACAGAACCCCAAGGTGGTGGGTCTAACTGCCGCCATGTTGATTCCAGTAGGACTTCACAAGATGGCCGCTAAGTTTCCAGATCGAGTCTTTGATGTTGGTATCGCCGAACAACACGCCGTGGCAGCCAGCGCAGGATTGGCTTTTGGCGGATTACATCCAGTGGTTGCAATTTACTCAACATTTATGAATCGTGCCTTCGACCAAGTGGTTATGGATGTTGCTTTACACAAAGCCGGTGTTACTTTCGTCTTGGATAGGGCTGGGGTAACTGGACCTGATGGAGCGAGCCATCATGGTATGTGGGATTTAGCGCTTTTGCAGATTGTTCCGGGCATCGAAATAGCCGCTCCTAGAGATGCATTACGGCTTAAAGAAGAGTTACGTGAGGCAGTTGAAATTAAGAACAGACCCACAGTTGTCCGATTCCCTAGGGGTTCAGCTGTTGCCGACATCCCAGCCTTGAGGAGAACTGTTGACGGTGTAGATGTTCTTTACGAGGCACCAGCTAAAGATGTGCTCTTGGTTGCCGTAGGCCCAATGTCGCAAACTGCGCTTAAGGTCAGTGAACTACTCGCGGCTCAGGGCATTGGCGCAACTGTGGCGGACCCACGCTGGGTCGTTCCAGTTCGACAGAGTGTGATTGAAATGGCTAGCAAGCACCGTTTAGTTGTCACCATCGAAGACGGCGTAAAAGTTGGTGGTATAGGAACCAGAATCCGTCAGGACTTAAGAGCTCAACAGATTGATACCGCACTGAATGAATTGGGTCTCCCAGACGAATTCCTAGAACACGCCTCTCGCAGCGAGATTCTGGATCGTGTCGGTTTAAGCCCTCAAGCAATCGCGCAGGACATTGTTGCTCAGGTTCTAGGAGCAAAGGTTCCGCACGCGAAACCATTGGAAGAAATTGGAATAAATCAAGAACCTAAACTTTAGGTTCTTCACCTTCAGGCAACTCTGTCTTGCCGAATGCTTCGACCAAAACACCAGACACTAAATTAATCTGCCAGCTTCTGACCCCCAATCGGTTGAGATAATCTTCGATTTCCTTCAGGGTGGTACCGTCCGGTTCGAAACAAATGTGTTTGAGGGCATCCGGGTTTATTAAGTTCTCCAGCGGAATGCCAAGTTCAACTGACACTTCTTGAAGTAATTTTTTACTCCAAATTAGTCGAGTGTGCGCTTCAGGGAATCGGTTTGCCCAATTACGATGATTTGGTATCCCGACAGTCTTCTGACGTAAGTCGACTAGTGCGGTTGTGGTGCTACCTGACTCATATGCATCCCACCAAAGGTCGAGGTAAGTTCTGCTTGCCCTGCCTGAGAAACTCCTGAGTTCTGAAAGTTCTGATTTCGATTTAGGGGCGGCTTTAACTGCATTGATAAGCGACGAATCTGGAATCAATCTGCCGGGTGCAACGTCTTTCTGTTTCGCGAGGTGCTCTCTGGCCTCCCAAAGCGACTTAATGATTGTCAGTTGTCTAACATCTTTTATTTCATGAATTCCTGTAACCGATCGCCACCGATCGATCTTCTCTGGTTTTTGTACCTGATTGGTTAGATTCTGAAATTCCTCGAGAGCTATTTCTAGCTTTCCTTGTTTGAGCAGTTCTTGCTCAACACACTCCCATAAATCGAATAAAACATCGACGTCCAAAGCGGCATAATTCAGCCAAGAATCTGGCAGTGGTCTGGTGCTCCAATCAACAGCAGAATGCTCCTTGGCTAAGCGAACGTTCAAGAAAATCTCACACATGGTGCCAAGAGATACCTTTGGAAGTCCGCAAAGCCGGCCGGCAAGTTCAGTGTCGAGGATTTTTCTAGGCACTAAACCAAATTCTCGTAGGCATTCCAAATCTTGAGTAGCAGCATGAATAATCCAGGTTCTGCTATTGACTAAATCACGCAACTTTTCCAAAAGTGTTTCGTTGAAAGATGCAATTGGGTCGACTAAGTAGATGTCTGAATTTTCAAAAGCGACCTGAATCAGATAGGCCTTTTGTCCATAACGAAATCCGCTTGCTCGCTCGGCATCCAGTGCAATCCGATTCTCCACATCATCGAGGTTCCTCAGCAGTTCATTGAGGTCGTTGTCATTTTGGACTATGTGGTAATTCTTTCGCGGCTTCAACAAGGGGAGGGGAGCCGCATCAAGTTCTTCTGTCATTTGGCGATTAGGGGAATTACTGAGTCACCATCTGGGGAGTAACCCGCCATGCCTGCAATTAGGTCCTGCCAAGCTGCGAAGTGTGCCGAGAAATCGCCATCGATTGGTGTCCAAGAGGCCCGCAATTCGATTTCATTAGTTTGGTGGTCATCACTTAGTGATCCCATACCTTTTGAAGTCATTACTGTTACCGTGCCGGCTTCATGTGTGTATTTAGCGCCGTGCAAACTTAGTGCTCTGGTTAGTGTCCCCCAGTACCAGTGGGTTGGATCCTCGTGGACGCCTTGTTCAACCTCCATAAGGGGAGACTTCCCATATGCGATGACTCTCATGTTCCCACCCCATGTTTCGTCATGCGAATCATCGAAAATAAAAACAATTCGACCGACCCCGCGATGCCTAGATTCCGACGCTTTGTCAGGGATCTCCGCCGAGAAAGCTAAGGCATGAGGGGCAATGCCCTGGGGGGACTCGATTTGTTCAACTCTGAGTTCTTTGCGCAGACTAGGCTCAGCTAGGGATTCTGCCGCTTTGGAGAACTCTTTGGGTACTTCGGAATCCAACTTGTAAAAACTCATTTGTTCTAGGCTAAATCCATCAGTTCCTCCAACCGCATAGCCACGCCGCAAGGAAGTCAATGATTCGATACCTAAAAGCTTTAGTTGCCGCCCGAAACATTGTTCGACTTGACGGGCCTATTTCTGGCGACCTTGTAATCGAAAGAGTCTTCAAGGATGCAGATGGAGATGTGGTTCGAGTTCTTCACTGTCTAGAGGCTGACCAAGAGGGTATGCAGAGCCTTTTTTGGGATAACCGTCGAGGGCACGCGATTGTCCAAGTCATACCGAATCAGTTCTCAGGAACGGTTGATTTAAGGGTAATTCGCAACCTAGGCCTTGATCTCGCAACAATCCAAAAGCCTTGGTTATCAGGTTGGCTTGGGGAGGTTCCCGAAGATTTCGGAATCGAAGAATACTCAGCAATCACACTCAGTAATAGAACCAAAGCTTGGCTTATCCCAGCAGAATCAAAGGACTGGGTTATTCACATCCACGGTCGCAAAGCCGCTAAAGGTGAAACTCTAAGGAATCTCGATCAGTTTAGGAGAACTAATTTCAATCAGTTGGTTATCTCTCATGAATCAGATCCAAAACCCGATGGTTTAGGAACCAAAGTTTCCTATCTAGGTGAACGTGAGTGGAAGCAGGTTGAAGTAGCCGTAGAGGAAGCACAACAGCGAGGAGCAGAACGCATTATTATCTTTGGTTGGTCATTAGGTGCGATGATTGCCGGGCAGTTCATTCGACACAGCCAACAAAAGTCTTTAGTTTCTGGAATCATTCTGGATTCACCTTTGATCGATTATGAGACCACTTTGCAATTGCAGGCAAAGAACGCTGGTTACGACTCTGAATTTGGGTCTTATGTTTACCAGGTTCTCTCCAAAAGTTGGTTTTTAAAACTATTTGGTTTGCAAAGAAGTGAGATACCCTCACTACTAATACCAATAGCGGTACCAATGCTTGTCCTTTACTCTGCAAGCGATGGTTATGTATCAATGGCAAAGATCGATGAAATGCTTTCCTTGAACAAGCAAGCAATCAGCGTTGAAATATCGGATGCGAGACATTGTCGGCTTTTCAATAAAGACAAGGTGTTATACCAAAATGCCATCTCAGATTTTATTGGGCGACTGCACACCTAAAAAACCAAGACTCGTCAGCTTTTAGTACCTGTATGACCCTTTGACTCACGTTTACAAGTGTCATAAACGTTTCAAGATGTGTAAAAGCTTCAGCAAATGTATTCGCACTCGAAACTGTAATGTCAACTTCTTTGACTAAGTCCGCAGCAAGAATTTCCTTAGCCAGTGAAACGCCTGACTCTAGGACCACCGAGTCAAAGTCGTCAATAAAGGTGCTGAGCCAATTGGGTAGGTCGGAAATCTCTAACGCTACTGTGTTGGCTTTAGAATTAGGAAACGCTCTGGAGCTTTGAGGTCCCGCAATAAATACATCGTTTTCGGATTCCTGGCTAGTTGCTGGAATTTCTAGGGTCGAATCACGAGTGATGATCAGCATGGGAGCAAACTTTGAGGCACGAAGTTGTTCGGCCTTAGCAGTTCTTCCTGAAGTGATGATCAAATCGGAGGATTTTCGAATGGCCTGCAAGATTGCTCGATCTATTGGATTTGACGATAGATCGCTATTTGTTCCTGGTTCGTGATACTTATGTATTACATAATTCCAACGCATACCTTTTATTGGCGGATACCAATTAGCAAAATTGGCATCTGAGGGCTGTCGAACAGTGGAAATGATTTCTCCTGTAACGGAGTATTCACTAATCGACATTCAATTTCTCGCTAACCTGTCTCTTTGCTCTGGCTAACATGCCGTAGAGTCCCCTGATTCGAAGTGGAGACACAAGATTTGTTAGGCCCAACTCGGTAACAAAATTATCGCTTAGGTCCAAGACAATCTCAGGAGTTTGATCATTCAGAGCTTTATATAGTATTGCGGCGAAACCACGAGTAGTTGGAGCCTCCTGAGGGGCTGTTAGGAAGACCTGCACTCTGTTCTCTGAGGACACCTCAACGAACAAGAACACCGGCGATTGGCACTCTTCAACTCTCTCTAGAAGTTCTGGGTGGCTGGAATACTTTTCTGGCAAATCAGGAAGTGAATTTGAATATTCGAGCAAGAGCTCGAGTCTTGAAGATTCAGGAACTTCCCTGAAGTCGAGCAGAATAGCTTCCGCAGCATCGTGAAAGATAGTCAACTATATTCCTGTCGGCACTAACCCAGGATCAGTTCCTTTTACAATTGGCACACCAACCGAAGAACCCCATTCGGTCCAAGATCCGTCGTAGTTACGAACCTTAGGTATTCCCAAAAGGTATTTCAATACAAACCAGGTGTGTGAAGATCGCTCACCGATTCGGCAGTAAGCGATGACATCTGACTGCTCTCCAATTCCTGCGTCTTGTAAATAGATTCCTTCTAGTTCAGCTCTTGTTCTAAAAGTTTGATCTTCATTAACAGCTTTGCTCCAAGGGACTGAGGCCGCAGTTGGGATATGTCCGCCTCGAAGGGCTCCCTCATCTGGGTAGTCGGGCATATGGGTCCGTTCTCCCGAGTATTCTTGCGGACTTCTAACATCGATTAGTGGCTTGCCGAAGTGTTTCTTTACATCCTCTTTGAAAGCCCTAATTTCGTGATCGTTTCTTTCAACTGTGGGGTAGCTGGTTATTTCACGTTGAGTGTTATCTGTGGTAAGTGCTCTACCTTCGGCGACCCACTTTGCCCTTCCGCCATCCATAATTCGGACATCCTGGTGGCCAAAAAGTTTGAGAACCCAAAAGGCGTAAGTTGCCCACCAATTACTCTTATCGCCATAGATGACTATTGTGTCTTCCCTGCTTATTCCTTTGCTGGAGAGTAAATTCGCCATGTCTTCCCCAGACAAGTAGTCTCGCAAAACTGGGTGGTTAAGTTCGGTATGCCAATCAAGTTTTACAGCTCCAGGTATGTGACCTGTTTCAAAAAGCAAAATGTCTTCATCGCATTCAACAATCACCAAACCAGTTTGATTCAAATTTTCTTCCACCCAAGAGGTGCTAACTAGAGCTTCGGGGTGGGCGTAGGTATCAAATTTGGGGTTAGATTCGATTGCGTAAGTCATTAGTCTCCTCGGCGTTTAGAATATGGGCAGTAGCTTTATTCTCGCAGAGAAACTAAAAAAATGATTGGCCTTTTATGACACTGAAACTCGAGGATCTGGATTCAAGGATCTCAATCCCTGAGTTGATAAGTGAATTGGTGCCGCCACAAGAGTTTTCAAAGGTCTCTTTTGAAAGTTACATTCCTGATCCCAACTTTGAGACTCAGCTTTTTGCACAAAAGAGAGCTTTAGATTTTTCTAAAGCGGTATCCAAGCGCTTAAATTTAAGTCAGGGTCTCTACCTAGATGGCGGTTTTGGTGTAGGAAAAACACACTTGCTGGCCTCTACTTATCATGCAACTCAAGTCTCTAAAGTTTTTGGTCCGTTCTTAGCCTTCACCAGCCTGATCGGCTACCTCGGTTTCCAGTCCGCACTAGAGCAACTTTCCAAGTTTCGACTCATCTGTATTGACGAATTCGAGTTAGACGACCCAGGCGACACCATGATGATGTCGAGATTGCTAAAAGAATTATCTGCAAAAGGGATTAGCTTCGCTGCTACATCTAATACCCCGCCAAACGCACTGGGAGAAGGCCGATTTGCTTCAGACAGTTTCCAGCGGGAGATTCAGTCTGTCGCCGATAAGTTCGAGATGGTGCGAATCGACGGCGAGGATTACCGTCACCGAAGCTCTAATTATCAGTTCGAATCGGTAAGTTCCGAGCTTGAAAAATTGGTTTCAAGCAAGCGCTTAGTAAAAACATCGCTCAAGGAATTGCTAACTTTTTTAGGTTCAATTCACCAATCGCGTTACGCGAAGGTTGCAGAGCAATTCGATTCCCTGGTGGTTCTAGATATTTATGAAATACAAGACCAATTCGAGGGATTGAGATTGGTAAGTTTCATTGACCGCTGCTATGAGCGTGGAATCGCCTTCGGGTTCACTGGAGAGAGCCCGGCTGACCTTTTTAGAGAAGACCATGTTGCAGGGGCATACCAGAAGAAATACCTACGTTGTCGATCCAGGCTGCATGCTATGAATAGCCTTGATTTATAGGCTCTTAGCTTAGGTCGCAGGCCAGCCTTTGACGAAATAGCCGAAAATGGATTAGAGTCTACTTGTCCCTAGGGGACATGCGGATGTGGCTCAGTTGGTAGAGCACAACCTTGCCAAGGTTGGGGTCGCGAGTTCGAATCTCGTCATCCGCTCGAAGCGGGCCTTTATGCTCCGTGGAAGTTTGGTGGAGTGGCTGAGCGGCCCAAAGCAGCAGCCTGCAAAGCTGTAAAACCACGGGTTCAAATCCCGTCTCCACCTCCAAGTTTCACCCCGGACGATTGGCGCAGCGGTAGCGCACTTCCTTGACATGGAAGGGGTCACTGGTTCGATCCCAGTATCGTCCACTGGTTTTACAAGTAAAACTTGTTAGTCTGAATTCATGTTCTCCAGCAAAATTCTTTCGGTGTTCGCAGCTAGTTTCGCTCTGGCTTTAAGTGGAGTTACTTTAGTCACTGCCGCTCCAGCCAACACTGAACTTCGCGTCGCACCAATAGATGCTGGCGGAGCCACTACCTGTGCCCTGAGAGCCGGGAATAATGTTTACTGTGTTGGCGATAACACTTTTGGGCAATTAGGTGACGGCACAACAACATCGCAAAGCGAACCCATTTACTCCGGAGTTTCTTCAGCGCTGTCAGTTTCGGTTGGGTCTACAAGTGCGTGCGCTATAGATTCAACACAATTGGGCGTCTGCTGGGGGGATAACAGCAAGGGTCAACTTGGCAATTCCACCCAGGGCTCAACTGCAAGAAGAGTGGATCTAAATTCCAAACTGATCGACATTTCCGTCGGATCTGAATACACATGCGCTGTTACCGAACAGAATCAATTATTTTGCTGGGGCGAGTTTGCGAATTTTGCGGTCCCTAAGGTGCAACATACCCCGACCCAAATAACCGGTGTAGTTGGAGTCAAATCGGTTTCAGTTGGCAAGAATTCAGTCTGCTTCATCACATCATCGGTTTGGTGTTTTGGCAGCTTGACACAGAGTGACGATCCAGTTCAAGTCCTGCAAACTCTAGGAGCAAGCCAAGTTTCGGTTGGCGATAATTTTGCCTGCGCCTTGGTTTCAGGAACTGTTAAGTGCTGGGGAGATAACAGTCAGGGTCAGTTGGGCCAAGCCAATACTCAACCGGTAGGTTCTCCAGTGAGTGTCTTGGGCATTTCGGACGCAGTCTCAATTTCTACTGGAGCACAGTTTGCCTGCGCGCTTACCATCTCAACATCCTTCTGCTGGGGAGATAACTCGTCGAGTCAAATCGCTACTGGTACCGTAGATCAAACAACTAGGGTCCCGGTTTCACTTGGTTCCGCTGTTGCTATCACTTCAGGATCGAATTACTCCTGTGCTCTGCTAACTGATGCGAACATCAAATGCGTTGGAGATAATAGCAAGGGGCAATCTGGAATTTTAACTTCCTCTATCTCGCCGCTTTCGGTGCCGAGCAGACCACTGGTCACTTCAATTTCTGCAGGCTCGAATACCACATGTGTGATCGACAGCAATTCAAACCTAAATTGTTGGGGAGCTTTGATTCCAACTTTGTCGCAGGGAATGAAATTCCAAGCTGTAACCGTGGGTAATGTTAGCGCTTGCGCAGTTAGTAACGACGGCAAAGTCTATTGTTGGGGCAGTAATAGCGCTGGCCAGCTTGGGGATAATTCAAATAGATCTTCTGAAGTTCCTACCGCTGTCATAGGTTTATCGGGGGAAACGGTAACCCACATTGCGTCGGGTTTCCGGCACTTCTGTGCTTCCACCCAAGGTGGTTTAGTTTTTTGTTGGGGAGATAACTCTAAAGATCAATTGGGCTTCACTGGGAGCGATAGTAAGACAGCTGTGGCAGTTGGGGGAATCGGCACAGCTATCGATGTAACCCTCGGGGACTATCACAGTTGCGCTTTGCTTGCTAGCAAAGAAGTTATCTGTTGGGGAGACAACTCAAAACGTCAAATAACTTCGGAAATTACCCTCAAGACCGCTCCTACAATTCTTAAGTCAGTCAACAACGCAAAAAAGATTTCAGCTTCAGCGGGGAACACCTGCTGGATACTTACTGACGACACTGCTCAATGCATCGGAGACAATAGCGAGAGTCAAGCCCCAGGCAGCATAGCTGGCTCTTTTTCTGATATAAGTGCTGGTTTTAAAACTGTCTGCTTCGTTCGAAATTCTGGTGGAGAAATTGTTTGTCTAGGGGCTAACAATTCCAACAAGCTTGGACGGCCTGGCCTGAAGTCCGCTACTTTGGTGGGAATTCAAGGTCTGCAAGCTTCCAAGGTCTCTGTCGGAACAGATCATGTATGTGCTTTGGGGACCGCAGGACAGCTTTACTGTTGGGGTTCAAACTCAGCAGGTCAATTGGCATCAAGTTTTGGTTTCCCAAGCGCTTATGCAGCTCCGAGTCTGGCCATAGCTGGAAAGAAAAACGTCGGTGAAACCATCGCCGTATCAGACTTTGGCAAAGACTTCGGAACGACAGTTGAATACTCTTGGTATAGAAGCGCCACGGTTGATGGTCTTTTCAGCAAGATTTCAAACCAGCAATCTAACATCCTGAACCTAACTACTACAGATAACCAAAGGTTCTTCAAAGTTGAAGTGGTGTTGCATAAGTGGGGCACTTCGTCAAACGCATATCATTCTCTCGCAGTTGGACCGATCTCCAGCCAACTTCGAATACTTATCTCATCGGTTCCAATAATTTCAGGCACGAATAGGGTGGGCTCTATTTTGCGGTTGACAGCTGGTCGTTGGGAAAGTGGTGTGAAAGTTTCTGCACAATGGTATCGAGGAGCTACTGCGATCAAGGGAGCAACCAGTTACAGCTACAAGTTAACCGCTGCCGACGTTGGAAAACAAATAAGTGTGTGGACTACTGGTATAAAAACTGGGTTGCCGAAGCTTGTAAAAAAGTCGGTCAAGACAGCAAAGGTTGCCGGCTAAATCAGGTGAGTCCCGACTAAAAGTCCGATCAAGTAAGTGACGCCCATCGTAAGCGAACTTACAAAAACGTTTCGCACAATTCCTCGAGCTGGTTTGGCACCACCGATTTTGGCGCCGACGAAACCGGTGAGAACCAGAGCTAGCACTACCGAGCCAACGGTTGCCTGAACTCTATAGTGTTCCCAAGGACCAATTACAGCGAGCAACGGTAATAGTCCGCCTGCTGCGAAAGCAACGAGAGACGAGAGTGCTGCTTGGATGGGACTGACATGGTGATTTGGGTCAATGCCAAGTTCTGCTTCGGCATGTGCAGCTAATGCATCATGGGAAGTTAGTTCTTCTGCTACTAGCAGCGCTACTTTTGGTGAGATTCCCTTTTGCTCGTAAAACCAGGCTAACTCTCGCAATTCACCTTCTGGATCGTTTGCGAGTTCGGTTCGTTCAATCTCCAGAGCGGCTTTTTCGCTATCGCGTTGCACGCTAACAGAGGTGTATTCACCACCGGCCATGGAAATGGAACCTGCAACCACGGCTGCCACACCTGCCACGAGAATTGCGGTGCTCTCTACATTTGTTGATGCAGCAACACCTAGAACCACTCCCGAAACAGACATCACTCCGTCGTTTGCCCCTAAAACGCCAGCCCTGAGCCAGTTCAACTTTGAGGCCATGAGGTTTCTTTGGAATTCGTTTGAGTTACCGCTCAATGGCTGTTCTTTATCGCTTGGTTTGGTCATGTCATCCAGAAAACACCAAAACCAAGCTTTTTACTAGCAAGGCTTACCTAACCGTGTTGGAATAGAATTAACTAAATTACTTTGGAGACACATTGAACGCTTCGTCAATAACCGTAGACGGTGAAATGCGTGAGTACCTAGCCGAGACCACAGGATTTACGCTATTCAAGGACAAGAACGTCGTAGCAATGAAGGTCAATGGCGTTTTGAGGGACTTGGCGCACCAAGTTGATCCTGGTGACGATGTTAATGCGATCACCATAAGTAGTCCCGAAGGCCTCGACATCCTTAGGCACAGCACAGCACACGTCCTAGCCCAAGCTGTTCAAGCAATTAACCCCGAAGCCAAACTAGGTATAGGGCCCCCTGTAAAAGATGGCTTTTACTACGACTTTGATGTTCAAACTCCTTTTACCCCTGAAGACCTTAAGGCGTTAGAGAAAGAAATGGACCGCATCATCAGATCCGGTCAACGTTTCGTCCGAAGAGTGACATCCGAGGCCCTAGCTGCTAAAGAACTTTCGACGGAGCCTTACAAACTTGAACTAATTGATTTAAAAAGTGGCGGAGCTGACATTGGGGAGGGTTCGGCAGAGGTTGGCTCAGGTGAATTGACAATCTACGACAATCTCGACACCAAAGAATCCAAAGTCGTTTGGTCAGATTTGTGTCGCGGACCGCATTTACCTAATACCAGGATGATTGGTAACGGCTTTTCCCTTACCAGAGTCGCAGCAGCATACTGGCGAGGAGACGAGAACAACAAGCAGCTGCAAAGAATTTACGGCACGGCTTGGCCTACCAAGGAGGAGCTCCGCGCGCATCAAGAGCAACTTGAAGAAGCGGCTAAGCGAGATCACCGTCGTCTTGGTGCTGAACTTGATTTGTTTTCTTTCCCTGAGGAAATTGGAAGCGGTCTAGCGCTGTTCCATCCAAGAGGCGGAATTATTCGCAAAGTTATGGAGGATTATTCAAGGAAACGCCATGAGGAAAGTGGTTATGAATTCGTTTATAGCCCTCACATCACTAAGGCAAACTTGTTTGAAACCTCGAGACACCTGCAATGGTATGCCGAGGGTATGTTTCCGCCAATTCAATTGGATGAAGAAGTTGACGAAAAAGGTAACGTAAAGAAAAAGGGTCAGGACTATTACCTTAAGCCAATGAACTGCCCTTTCCACTGCCTGATTTACCGAGCTCAACCCCGCTCTTATCGCGATTTACCACTACGAATGTTCGAGTTTGGAACTGTTTACAGATATGAAAAATCAGGAGTGTTGCACGGTATCACCCGTGCTCGCGGCTTCACCCAAGACGACGCCCACCTTTACATAGCTCGAGAAAGCATTGAGGTGGAACTAACAAACGTTCTAACCTTCGTGTTGGATCTCTTGAGGGACTATGGGCTAACAGATTTCTACCTAGAACTTTCTACCAGAGAGGAAGGCAACCCAAAGTTTGTGGGTTCGGAGGAAATCTGGAAAGAGGCGACTGCAACACTGGAACGAGTTGCATCTCAATCTGGATTGGAACTCGTACCTGACCCAGGTGGGGCTGCTTTCTATGGCCCAAAGATTTCAGTTCAAGCTAAGGATGCAATCGGCAGAACGTGGCAGATGTCTACTATTCAGTTGGACTTCAACTTGCCTGAACTATTTGATCTTGAATATACAGCTGCCGATGGAAGCAAACAACGTCCAGTGATGATTCATCGTGCCTTGTTCGGCTCCATTGAAAGATTCTTCGGTGTTTTAACCGAGCACTATGCCGGCCATTTCCCGCCTTGGTTAGCGCCGGTCCAAGTTGTCGGAATCCCAATCGCCGATGAGTTCTCTGACTATCTCCACGAGTTTGCCACGGAGCTTCGCAAGAACGGAGTGCGAATCCAAATTGACGACAGTGCTGAGCGTATGCAGAAAAAGATTAGAAACCACACCCTAGCTAAGGTTCCCTACCAAATCATCGCCGGAGCAGAGGATGTTGCCAACGACGCAGTTTCTTTCAGATTCCGCGATGGTTCTCAAATCAATGGAGTTAGCAAAGCTGACGCTCTAGCCAGAATTGTTAACGACATTGCAAACCGAATTCAGGTCTAATGTCGGAAGTACCTTTGGAGGATGGAACGAAGTTACAAGGAGCTTCGGACAAGTTCGAACGACTTTGGACCCCTCATCGCCTTGTCTACATCAAGACAGGAACCCAGCCCTCCGACGAACAGTGCCCGTTCTGCATTGCACCTACTCTTAGTGACGAAGAAGCGCTAATAATTCATCGTGGCAAAGAGTGTTTCGTTTTGCTGAATCTATATCCATACAATTCAGGGCATTTGCTCGTTGTCCCTTATCGCCATTTCGCTAATTTCAACGACGCTACCGAATCAGAAATCCTAGAGTATGGATTACTTACCGCTCAAGCTATGAGGGTGTTGAAGAGCACTGGCGGCGCGCACGGGTTCAACATCGGAATGAACCAAGGAGAAGTTGCTGGAGCTGGAATTGCCGCGCATCTGCATCAGCATGTCGTTCCTAGGTGGAGAAATGATGCCAATTTCTTCCCAATCATCGCAGAAACTAAGGCCTTGCCTAGATTGCTCGGTGAGGTAAGAGCAGAACTAGCAAAGGCCTGGAACGCCTAATTTGGATCGAGTCCCTTGGGTTAGAATGGTGCCATGACTCAACCAATGAATTCAGGGACCCCGCTAGTTAAGCGTGGGTTGGCAGAAATGCTTAAAGGCGGAGTAATCATGGATGTGGTTACAGCTGACCAAGCCAAAATCGCCGAAGATGCAGGTGCGGTAGCGGTAATGGCGCTTGAGCGCGTGCCAGCAGACATCAGAGCACAAGGTGGCGTTGCCCGCATGAGCGATCCTGATTTAATCGATGGCATTATTAGCGCTGTATCAATTCCAGTTATGGCCAAAGCAAGAATCGGACACTTCGTTGAAGCCCAAATTTTACAGTCATTGAAAGTCGATTACATCGATGAGTCAGAAGTCTTATCGCCAGCTGATTACCTAAACCACATCGACAAATGGCAGTTCGAAGTTCCTTTTGTTTGTGGAGCAACCAATCTCGGTGAAGCGCTTCGTCGAATTACCGAAGGTGCTGCCATGATTCGCTCCAAGGGAGAAGCTGGCACCGGAGATGTTAGCGAAGCAACCAAACACATCAGAACAATACTTGGCGAGATTCGAGCCTTGTCAGCAAAATCTGAAGACGAACTTTACGTTTCAGCCAAAGAATTGCAAGCCCCATATGAGCTTGTTAAAGAAGTAGCTCACACCGGAAAGCTTCCGGTTGTTCTGTTCACTGCAGGTGGAGTTGCAACTCCCGCGGATGCAGCGCTGATGATGCAATTAGGTGCCGACGGTGTTTTTGTCGGTTCAGGTATTTTCAAATCAGGTAACCCAGCTGCTCGCGCCGCCGCGATCGTCAAAGCCACGACAAGTTTCAACGATCCCGATGTTCTGGCTGAAGTCAGTCGTGGTTTAGGCGAAGCAATGGTGGGAATTAATGTCAACGATCTTCCAGCACCTCACCGTTTGGCTGAACGCGGCTGGTAGTAATTGCGTCCTGTCGGAGTCTTAGCGTTGCAAGGCGACGTTAGAGAGCATATATCGATTCTCGGGCAAATTAATGTTGAGGCGATTGAAGTTCGCAAACCATCACAGCTTCAAGAAATTTCTGGACTTATTATTCCTGGCGGAGAAAGCACTGTCATCGACAAACTAAGTCATATCTTTGGTCTCTATGAGCCAATCAAGAATGCTATTCAATCGGGATTGCCAGTCTTTGGAACCTGTGCAGGACTCATTCTGTTATCCGACCGACTAGTTGGAGCTACCAAAACCCAAAAGACCTTCGGTGGCTTGAATGCAACTGTTCGGCGCAATGCATTTGGCTCGCAATTGGACTCCTTTGAAACGACCTTGAAGTTTGCAGACTTGGATGCAGTTAGTGCCGCGTTCATAAGAGCTCCAGTGGTCATCGAAGTTGGAAGCAATGTCAGCGTGCTCTCGAAACTAACCGATGGGAAAATCGTAGCCATACGAAGCGGAAACCTACTGGGTACCAGCTTTCATCCTGAAATCATTGGCGAAACCCGAGTTCATGAATACTTCGTTGAAATGTGTAAAACTGCGATTGATCCGAAGTCAAACTAAACTGACAAGGTAACTGTTACTGAGGAGCATCATGTCTGGCCATTCCAAATGGGCAACTACCAAACACAAGAAAGCTGTTATCGACGGTAGACGAGCAAAATTATTCGCCAAGTTGATTAAAAACATTGAGGTTGCCGCCCGCATCGGTGGAGCTGACATCGATGGTAACCCCACTCTTTATGACGCTATCCAAAAAGGTAGAAAGTCATCACTACCGAATGACAACATCGAACGGGCAATTAAGCGTGGGGCTGGTCTAGATGGTGGAGGAGTCGACTATCAAACCATCATGTATGAAGGTTATGGTCCTAACGGGGTAGCGTTACTGATCGAATGTCTAACCGACAATAAGAATCGTGCCGCTGCAGATGTAAGACTTGCTGTGACCCGCAATGGAGGCACTATGGCTGACCCCGGTTCGGTCTCCTATCAATTCAGCCGCAAGGGAGTAATCATTGTTGAAAAAAACAGTGCTACAACCGAAGATGCTATTTTGGATGCAGTCTTAGAGACGGGGATAGATGACATACAAGATCGCGGCGAACAATTCATCATCACCACCGACCCAAGTAACATGGTCGCGGTTAGAACTTCTTTGCAGAACGCTAGCATCGATTATGAAAGCGCTGATGTTGAGTTTGTTTCATCAATGCCAGTTCAAGTCGACCTTGAAACAGCTAAAAAAGTTATCTCACTTATCGACGCCTTAGAGGATTCCGACGAGGTACAAAATGTTTACTCCAACTTCGACATCTCTGCTGAAGTTGCTCAGGCCCTAGAGGCAGAATAATGCCTGACATAGTTCTGGGAATTGATCCAGGGCTAACTCGCTGTGGCTATGGAGTCATAGTGAAATCTAGCTCACGTCAGGTAGCTTTCCAGCGTGTTGGGGTTTTTGAATCGTCTTCAAAGGATGAGCTAAGCGTTCGCATTGAAAAAATCGGTACAGCGATTTCTAAACTGCTAGCTGAAGTAAAGCCCGATTCGGTGGCAATCGAAAGAGTCTTTTCCCAACAAAATCTTCATTCGGTTATGAGTGTTGCTCAAATCAGCGGAGTGATTGTCTATCTTTGTAAAAAGAAGGGGATACCGGTCACTTTTTACACACCGACAGAAGTCAAAGCTGCTGTAACAGGCTCAGGCAGGGCTTCTAAAGATCAAGTAACCACAATGGTCACCAAAATCTTGCACCTTAAAGAAATACCCAAGCCAGCAGATGCCGCCGACGCTCTAGCTATTGCTATCACTGCCGCTTGGCGAGGTTCAGGATCCCAACAGGTGACCGAAACTGCCTCACAACGCAAGTGGCGAGACGCTGAGGCCGCATCCAAGCAAAAGCAGAGGTAGAAGTTATCCTTGACCTGTGATTTCTTATCTCCGTGGTCAAGTAGTCCGGGTTAGCCCAATGGACGCCACCATTGAAGTCTTTGGAGTTGGCTACAGAGTTTTTATTGGTGCCAAAACATTCTCCGAATTACAGCTGCAAAACGATGTGCTCTTGCATACAGCCCAGATTTTTCGTGAAGACTCTGTTTCTCTCTATGGCTTTACAGACATAGAAGAATTGGAACTTTTCAACCTCCTAGGGACCGTCAATGGTGTTGGCCCAAAGTCTGCTCTGGCGATAGTGAACCAGCTTGGAATCGATGGGATTACAAGCGCGGTTGCCACTGCTGATGATTCGGTGTTCAAATCGGTCTCAGGTGTCGGTCCAAAGACAGCAAAGCTAATCATTCTGTCGCTGACAGGCAAATTATCTATCTCTACTTCGACGTTACAGAGCACTAGCAACTCGGTTTTGCAGGCGCTACAAAATCTTGGCTATTTGGAGAGAGTTGCTCGTGTGGCGTTGGATTCTGCTCTTCAGCAACTGCCAGAAGCGAGTGAATCTGAGTTGCTAAAACTTGCCCTTTCAGAGCTCGCAGCAACAAAAGGCTCACGATAATGTCAGATGAATTATTAGACTCCAGCTCAAGTCCATCCGATCTTGCTTTTGAGTCGGCGATTCGACCTCAAAGCTTGGAGGAATTTGTCGGACAAGAAAAAGTACGCGAGCAAATCAAATTACTTATCAGTGCCGCTCAAATCCAGGAACGAACCCCCGATCACATTCTTTTAGCCGGCCCACCGGGACTTGGTAAAACCACGTTGGCAATGATTATCGCCCATGAATCAAAAAATTCACTGCGTATGACCAGCGGGCCAGCAATCCAACACGCTGGAGATTTAGCAGCAATTTTATCCTCTATCTCTAGAGGTGAGGTCTTATTCATTGACGAGATTCACCGAATGTCACGCAATGCTGAAGAATTGCTTTATTTGGCCATGGAGGATTTCCGAGTTGACGTAATGGTTGGGAAGGGTTCGGGTGCTACAAGCATCTCCCTGGATATCGAGCCATTTACTTTAGTCGGTGCAACAACTAGAAGCGGTCTGTTACCAAACCCGCTGCGTGACCGATTCGGTTTCACAGCGAATCTAGATTTTTATTCTGATCAAGAGCTGTTGCAAGTCGTTACAAGAGCATCCAAGTTGATGTCCGTTACGGTCAACGACGATTCGCTTCACTTGATCGCTAGCAGGTCTAGAGGAACCCCAAGAATTGCCAATCGATTGCTCCGCAGAGTTAGGGATTACGCGTTAGTGCACTCAAATGGTTCTATTTCTCTTTCTGAGGTTGAAAAAGCCCTAGATCTTTACGAGGTGGACGATTTAGGTCTCGATCGGCTAGACCGGTTAGTGCTGACTACATTGATAACCAAGTTCGAGGGTAAACCGGTGGGCTTGAGCACACTTGCCGTAGCCATAGGTGAAGAACAGGACACCATAGAGGCAGTCGTTGAGCCTTACCTGCTTCGCGCTGGTTTACTGGCAAGGACGGCTCGAGGCCGGGTTGCCACAGCGGCCGCCCATAAGCACCTTGGGTTGAGTGGGCCTTCACTAGACCAAGGATTATTCGAAGACTAAGGCTATAATCGGGTAGTTGCCCTATTTTTGAATGGACTTGCCTAAATGGATAGTATTTTGCTTCTGGGATTAGTCGCCGTGTTCGGCGTTTTTGTATTTCTCAATGGACGTAAGCGCAAGGCTCAAATTGCGCAGCTAGAAAGTTCGGTTGTTATCGGAGCCAACGTGATTATGCTTGGCGGAATCAAGGGCAAAATCGTAGCCGTTAGTGACTCATCCGTTGTTGTTGAGACTACTCCTGGAACAAAGATTGAGTTTGTCAGAGCTGCAGTTAGACAGGTTATTGAACCGGAATTAGACACTTCACAAGTGACAGCCAAAAAACCGACGGCAAAACCCGCCGCTAAGGCAACCGGTAAAAGCACAACAGCGAAGAAAACTGCTAAGTAGAAATAAGATAGGTCTTTAAAATGGCAGCTAAGAACGGAATTACGGCGTCAGCTAGGAGATATTTACTCTGGCTAGTGGTGGTAGTGCTTGCCTTCCCCGCAATTATCGGTGCAAGTATGTTATCTGGTGAGAAAAAGGCTACCTTCGTCCCGAATCTAGCCCTTGATCTGTCCGGTGGAACTCAAATAATCCTGACTCCAATTGTAGAAAAAGGTAAAACAGTTTCTGCGGAGCAACTCAATCAAGCGGTTGGAGTTATCCGTCAGAGAGTTGACTCCACCGGTGTTAGCGAGTCGCAAATTAACACTTCTGGAGACAACATCGTTGTTTCTATTCCAGGTAACCCTGACAAGAACACTTTGACATTGATCAAATCATCTGCAAAATTAGAGTTTCGATCTGTACTGGTGGCTTCAGCAGGTACCAAAACTGTAATTGGTAAAGATGGATCAAAACCAATAAAAACCTCGAGTAGTAAGCCGACTAATGCTTCGGACCTGAATTACGTTTCGTCTGCAGTTCAAAAAGCATATGAAAATTTGGATTGTTCCAAAGCTTTCCGTAAACCCGGCCAAGTCGATCCCGCGAACAAGCCGTTAGTTACCTGCAACAGAGGCGGGTCAGAGAAGTACATTCTTGGCCCCGTTGAACTTAGTGGTGCAGATTTGTCCGGTGCAGACGCTGGACCACTAACCGGCCAAAATGGTTCTGTAACCAACGAATGGGCGGTCAACCTTAAATTCACCCAGTCCGGCGGCGATAAATTCGGACAGATAACCCAGCGCTTGTTCTCACTGACAGACCCCAGAAACAGATTTGCAGTTACCATCGATGGCTACGTCATTACAGCTCCGGCAACCAGAGCAGTAATCACTGGAGGAACTGCTCAGATTACAGGTAACTTTGATAGCGCTAACTCTGTGACTTTAGCCAACCAGTTGAAGTATGGTTCACTGCCTATCTCATTTGCTGTCCAGTCTCAAGAAAACATTTCCGCTACTTTGGGAACTGCTCAGCTTCAAGCTGGGTTACTAGCTGGTCTTATCGGACTGATCTTGGTTGTTGGTTACTCAATTTTCCAGTATCGTGCCTTATCTGTTTTGACACTGGGATCACTAACCATAGCCGCACTAATCACATACTTGGCGATTGCGTTGCTAACTTGGCGGATGGATTACCGATTGTCGCTTTCCGGTATAGCCGGTTTGATCGTTTCTATCGGTATTACTGCCGACTCTTTCATCGTTTACTTCGAGCGTGTTCGAGATGAATTACGCGAGGGTAAAACCCTGCAAGTAGCGGTCGAAGCTGGTTGGAATCGTGCCAAGCGCACTATTCTGGTTTCCGATGGAGTTAGTTTGCTAGCGGCAGGAACGCTTTTTGCCCTTACCGTTGGAAACGTGAAGGGTTTCGCCTTCACTTTGGGCCTAACCACACTTATTGACTTGGCAGTGGTTTGGCTGTTCACTCATCCGGTTTTCCAACTTATGGCTCAAACCAAGTATTTCTCAAGCGGCGGTAAATTCAGTGGTCTTGAGATTAGAGAAGCTGCAACGTTTGGCTATATCGGGCGAGGCCAATTCCGCGTTAGTGAACAGGTTTCCAGTGGCAAAATTGCCAAATCTTCAAAGGAAGCTCAGCGACGCCAAACAATCGCCGAGCGTAAGGCTGCAGCTAAAGATAACGCGAATACTGCGGAAGGCGAGGACAACTAATGTCACGTTTCAGCGAACTTGGTAATGAACTATACAGTGGTGAAAAATCCGTCAACTTTGTTGGTCGTAGGAACATCTTTTACATAATCGCAGCGGTAATGCTCGGACTTGCAATAGTTCTTCCTATGCGAACAGGCGGGTTCAACTTTGGTATCGAATTCAAAGGTGGATCAGAGTATCGCATCACGGATAGCAAAGTTAAAGATGATAACTTAGCTATCTCTGTGGTTCACAGTATCTCTGGCAAGAATGGCCAGGTAAACGTTACAGACGTTGGTGCCAATACCGTTCGCGTCCAGACCGAACAACTAGCTGATTCAACTTCGGAAAAAGTTCGAATTGGTTTAGCCAAGGCTTATAAAGTAAAAGACAGTTCGGTAGCTAGCTCATTTATCGGGCCTAACTGGGGAGCGGATATCACTTCAAAGGCAGTCTCCGGTTTACTAACCTTCATCGCCCTGGCAGCGGTTCTAATGGCGCTTTACTTCAGAACGCTGAAGATGAGCATCGCCGCAATTTCATCGTTGATTCATGACTTAGTAATTACCGCTGGTATCTACGGGGCTTTTGGCTTCGAGGTAACTCCAGCGGCCGTGATCGGTTTCCTAACAATTTTGGGTTATTCCCTTTATGACACAGTTGTGGTATTCGACAAGATTCGAGAAAACACTATGGAAATCGAACATTCTGAGACTGCAACCTTTGCTGAACGAGTTAATTTGGCTATCAACCAGACTCTAGTTCGTTCAATCAATACATCGGTTGTTGCAGTTTTACCTGTAGCTTCGATTTTGTTCATTGGAGCATTCGTACTAGGTGCCGGAACACTCAGAGACATTTCATTGGCGCTTTTCATAGGAATTATCGTTGGTACCTACTCCACAATATTCATAGCGGCTCCGCTTTACTCCCAGTTGCGTGAAGGCGAAGAAAAGTATGCCAAGGCAGCTAAGCGAGTTTTAGCTAAACGCGCTTCGCAAAAATAGTTATGTTTAGGTATCCTTGAGGAACCTAAACTAAAGAGGTTTTTCGATGTCTGATATCTCATCCGGTGGCGCACTAGCTGCCTTGATGAGCCGTCTGCCCAGAATCTTTACTCGACCAACCGAAGATTCTGGAATCACTGAGGTCATCAAGTCAGCCAAGCAATCTCATCCAAAACTTGATTTTGGAGTTGTCGAGCGCGCCTACCTGGCTGCCGAGAAAGCTCATGCCGGGCAAACTAGGAAAAGTGGCGACCCATACATAACTCACCCTATTGCTGTGGCACAAATTCTCGCAGATCTTGGTATTGGCCCGGCTGGTCTGGCCGCAGCCCTGCTGCACGACACAGTTGAAGATACAGACTACTCACTAGACCAATTGCGAACAGATTTCGGTGACGAAATTGCAATGTTGGTAGATGGTGTCACCAAGTTGGACAAGGTTAAGTTCGGTGACAATGCGCAAGCTGAGACGGTGCGCAAAATGGTTGTTGCGATGTCTAGGGACATAAGAGTGCTGGTCATAAAGCTCGCTGACCGATTACATAATGCTAGAACCTGGGGGTTCGTTTCTGAAGATAAGGCTCGAGTTAAGGCACAAGAAACTTTGGAGATTTATGCCCCACTTGCTCATCGTTTAGGAATAAGCACAATCAAGTGGGAACTCGAAGACATATCTTTCTCTGTACTGTATCCAAAGGTATATGACGAGATTGTCAATCTGGTGAGGCAGCGATCGCCTATGCGTGAAGAATTCATCCAGGGAGTTATCGGAGCGATTGAAGATGAGCTCCGTATAAACAAAATAAAGGGCAAGGTCGCGGGACGGCCTAAACAGTATTACTCCATTTACCAAAAGATGGTCGTTCGTGGTAGAGAATTCGATGACATTTATGATCTGGTTGGTATCCGAGTCATTGTCCCTGATGTTAGAGACTGTTATGCAATTCTTGGAGCGATTCACACCCGATGGAATCCAGTACCGGGCCGCTTCAAGGATTATGTTGCGATGCCAAAGTTTAACCTCTATCAGTCGTTGCACACTACGGTGATCGGACCTAACGGCCGTTCAATTGAGATCCAAATACGAACCCAGGAAATGCACAACCGAGCCGAATTCGGTGTTGCCGCTCACTGGAAATACAAAGAGAGTGGAGTTAAGCAACTCAGTTCCGAGGAGGACTTGGTCTGGCTGAAGCACTTGGCAGATTGGCAAAACGAAACTGCAGATCCCAGCGAATTCTTGGATGCGCTCCGTTTCGAAATCGGAGCTAAGGAGGTCTATGCTTTCACTCCTAAAGGACGCGTGATTGGACTCACTAAAGGCTCTACTCCGGTTGATTTTGCATACGCAGTCCATACTGAGATAGGCCACAAAACTATGGGAGCAAAGGTTAATGGCCGCCTAGTTCCGCTTGAAACCATCCTTCAGTCAGGTGATGTTGTCGAAATCCTAACTTCGAAATCGCAAGACGCTGCCCCAAGTCAAGACTGGTTGCAATTCGTTGCTAGCCAGCGTGCAAAATCTAAGATCAGGGCTTGGATAAGTGCTGGAAGAAAGGATGAGGCAATAGAACGCGGTAAGGATTTACTTGCTAAAGCACTTAGAAAGCAAAACTTGCCGATACAGCGAGCCTTAGCGGCGGATAGCTTACTTAAGGTAACTTCTGATCTTCGATACGACGAGCCTTCTGATCTTTATGCGGCAATTGGAGAAATGCATATTTCTGCCCAATCCGTCGTTGAGCGCATGTCAGCTGTTTTCACTGTGGAAGAGGATTCGGACGAAAGTTTCGAACTTCCCACAAACACAGGCGCTATAAACAGAGTTCGACACAGCGATGCCGGCATCTTAGTTAGGGGAGACGCTGACGTGATGGTCAAGCTTGCCCGCTGCTGCACACCTGTTCCAGGTGACGAAATTCTTGGTTTTATTACGAGGGCGTCTGGGGTTTCCGTTCACCGATCTGACTGTAAAAACGCTGAAGATCTCCGAAGCCAGTCTGAACGGCTAATCGAAGTTGAGTGGGAACCGAACTCGAAGAGCTTGTTCTTAGTCCAAATTCAAGTAGAGGCGCTTGACAGAGGAGGCCTATTGAGCGATGTAACACGTGTTCTAAGCGAACACCATGTCAACATTCTTTCTGCCTCAGTCTCAACTAGAGCAGACCGAATTGCTCTAAGTCGTTTTGTTTTTGAGATGTCGAACCCGGTGGCTCTCGAAGGTCTATTGAACGGGGTCCGCAGAATTAATAACGTCTACGATGTTTATCGGGTCAAAAACGGTTAGTTGCCGTTTACAACAGCCAGCCAAGCCTGTTTGGTCTCGAGTGCTTCCTTTGCCTTGGTAATTTTCGCTGAATCACCACTTGCTTGAGCTTTGGCAAGTTCTTCCTCAAGTTTCCTAATTGAAGCCTCAAGCTGTGCTTTCATGGAGTTTGTTCGTTCGATAGTGGCCGGATCGGACTTTCTCCACAACTCTTGCTCTGCTGCTCTTATCTTCTGCTCGACTGCACGAAGTCGTTCTTCGGTTGCCTTTATGGCATCACGAGGAACCTTACCCGCCTTTTCCCATTTTGACTGGATGGTCTTCATTTCTTTTTTGGCTAGCTCTAAGTCCGCAGCAGGATCTATTTTTTCTGCTTCGTCAAGAAGAGCAAGTTTCACTTCAAGATTTGCCGCGTACTCAATGTCATCTTTGGCGGCTTTGTCAGCTCGTGCAGCGTAGATTGCATCGCCAGCAGATTTGAAGCGTGCCCACAGTGCATCATCTGCCTTTGATTTGACTTTGGGTAGTTTTTTCCAAGCTTCGAGAAGTTGCCGGTAATCGGCAGAACCCTCAGCACCTTTAGCTAACAGCGCTTCGGCTTTTGTTACTAGCTCTAGTTTCGCGTTCTTACTTGCTTTGGCAAGTTGGTCCTGGGTAGAGAAATAACCCCTTTTGTTTGATTCAAAAGTATGTCTCGCTTTAGAGAATCTAGCCCAGATAGCATCAGCTTTAGCTTTTGAAACTTTGACTCCAGTTTTTTGAAGACCTTGCCATTTTTCGAATAGCTCTGACATCTTTACAGTGGCGTTCTTGTAGTTAGTCTTAGTTGGATCACCAGCGGCAATCTTTTCTGCAGCAACAGCAATAGCCTCTCTTTCAGCAAGGGCTTTTTCAACTGCAATAACACGCTCAGCTTCTGCATCGGCTAGTGCTTGACTCAGCGCTGAAAGAATGGCCGAAGTTCTATGCCTTAGGGACTCCAAATCACCAATCGCAGCAGCTTCGGTTAACTCTGCAAGGGTCTTTGTGGCAGATTTCGCGATCGACTTGGGGTCGGCCTTTGCCTTGACTCTTTGCTCTAGAAGTCGAACTGTTGCAGCGAGATCATCAAATCTTTTTACATACAACGCAATGGCATCTTCGTTCGACATGCTTGGCTGCGAACCGATGAGTCGTTCAGTTCCATTGTCCATGACAAAAACGTTTCCGTTTTCATCAATCCGACCGAAACTTGATGTGACTGTTGCCAATTTGATCTCCTGAATTTCGATTCTTACTTAACACTAGTGTCGTTTATTACTGCTGCAACCTTTGGTTTTCCATCGGTTCCACCACCGACTATCCCGCCTTGGAAAACAGGAAGAAGTTGATCTAAACCAGAAGTGATTTCCCCGAAGACGGTATAACCACCGGCCTTATCTGAAGGGATTGTTGAGTCCTTGTAGACGATGAAGAACTGGCTTCCTTGGCTCGTAGGTGAATCTTTGACTCTCGCCATCGCTAGCATTCCTTTCGTGTAAAGAGGGGAACCGCCATTGGATGCAACTGGAACGTTTTCTAAAGGTCCGAAACTGTAACCAGGGCCACCATTTGCATCACCTGAGGTAGCACCACATTGCAGAACGTATAGTCCGCTCGTGGTAAGCCGGTGGCACTTGTTGTCGGTATAGAATCCAAGGCTTGATAGATTTACGAAGTTTGCAACAGCTTGTGGAGCTTTCTTACCAAAAAGCTTGATGTTCAGCACCTTCTTGTTAATGGTCATTGAACCGGTCCAATCGCGACATTCAGAAATTGCAGCGTCAGGTATTTGCGCCGGATTAGGCTTGCCTGAAATCAAAGGGGCCGGAGCTTGAGTGAAGGTAATACATGAAGTTGGCGATACTCCAGGACCGAAACTGAAGTAAACGTATTGTGCCAAAAGTGCCACTACGAAAACTATTGAGGTAACGATAATGGCCAAACGGTTGTCCTTTGCTCTAACTGCCTCGCGGTGATCTGCGACGTTTTGCTTAGCCTCATAGCTCTTAAGGCTCTTGCGGGCAGACTCAGTAATGCTTGTCTTCTTATTCGACATTATTCCTCCGAAATGGTTCTAAATAGAGTTTAGACGAGTATTCCAAGGGAATAGGCCCGACTGGTGAACGCTATCCACCTGTTTTCCATCTGAATCAAGCTCTACAGGCGGCCTGCGACCAACTCACGACCTATCGAACGTTCTAGAAATGACTGGTCTTTTCTCGGTCCTTTATAGCGAAAATCTTTATTCGTTTGAGGCTAGCCATTGGAAAAGTGGGGTGGTTGTTGCTAATATTGGAAAGTTGCCGGCCCGACCTAACGCATGGCTGCTAATTTAGGTCAAACGGTGAGTGAATCTTTTTTAGCCAAGATGCACCAGGCACATCAATCAAATTATTGTATTTACTTTTTGAAAGGTATAAGTGTCTAAGACATCCCGAACAAGAAGCAAGACTCGTTTGTCTCGCTCATTAGGTATCGCCCTAACCCCGAAAGCAGCAAAATATTTAGAAAAGCGTCCATATGCTCCAGGCCAGCATGGTCGCACTAAGAGGAAAGCCGACAGCGACTTCGCCGTCCGACTTCGTGAAAAGCAACGTCTTCGCGCTCAATACGGCGTCCGTGAAGCACAACTTCGCAAAACTTTCAACGATGCGAAAAAGTCTGAGGGTCTAACTGGTGAAAACTTGGTCGAGCTTCTAGAAATGAGACTTGATGCTCTAGTACTTCGGTCTGGATTCGCACGCACCATCGCTCAAGCTCGGCAGATGGTTGTGCACCGTCACATTTTGATCGATGGCAAATTAGTTGACCGACCATCGGCTCGAGTAAAGGTTGGACAGATGATTCACGTTCGCCCTAAGAGCGAAAGCACCGAGCCATTCCAGGTTGCTGCAGCCGGCGGCCACGTGGATGTTCTACCTCCAGTACCGGGTTACCTGTCAGTTGAACTTGACAAGCTGCAGGCAACGTTGGTTCGCAGACCGAAGCGTTCAGAGGTTCCTATTACTTGTGAAGTTCAGCTAGTGGTTGAGTACTACGCTGCTCGCTAAAGAAGAAGTCTCATTATGAATGGTTCAGAACTAGCGTCAATGATCGCCGCGATCGCTTTCGCTGTGCTCGTCGTGTTTCTGGTTATCACATTGATGAAATTATCAAGAACACTTGACACTACTTCTGCAACCATTCGCGAAACTGGGGACAGTCTTATTCCATTGTTGTCTGAGTTAACTGAGACCACTAAGCAGACAAATAAGCAACTAGAGAAAATCGACGTCATTACAGACAACGTTGTTGAAGCAACTACAAATCTAAGTTCACTTATTACATCATTCACAACGACTATTGGCGGGCCCTTACTTAGAGTTGGCGAGATTATCCGCGGAGTTACCGGACTTCTCGGTAAGAAGAATAAGTAACCATGCGTAAAGCTGCCCTTTTTATAGCCGGTATAGCTGTAGGTGTTTACTTAGCAAGACAAATCGAGAGTAATCCCGAGGCAAAAAAAGCCATCGAAGATGCAGGCGCGAAGGCAAAGACATTCGCAACAGCTTTCTCAGCTGGTTTTCGTGAGCAAGAACTGAAAAACTCTAAAAGAAGTGTAAAGAAGTAACAATGAAGACAGCAGAAATCAAACAACGCTGGCTGGACTTCTTCGCTTCAAAAGACCACGTGGTAGTCCCAAGTGCATCGTTGATCTCCGAAGACCCGTCGCTTCTGTTTACGGTTGCCGGAATGGTTCCCTTTATTCCTTACATGACTGGTTTAGTGCCTGCTCCGTTCGGCAGAGCAACTTCTGTTCAGAAGTGCATACGAACTCTGGATATAGACGAGGTGGGTAAGACCACAAGGCACGGAACTTTCTTTCAAATGAATGGCAATTTTTCATTTGGTGATTATTTCAAAAAGGAAGCAATTCAATACGCCTGGGAGTTCCTGACTAAGCCTCTAACTGAGGGTGGACTGGAGATACCTAAAGAAAAGCTTTGGGTAACTGTTTACCAGGACGACGACGAGGCTATCGAGTACTGGACCACGCTCACTGATGTCCCATCTGAGCGCATCCAGAGAATGGGCATGAAGGACAATTATTGGTCTACTGGGCAACCAGGACCGGCTGGCCCTTGTTCAGAAATCTTTTACGATAGGGGTCCGGCTTTCGGTGTGGATGGGGGACCAGCGGCAGATGACTCTCGTTACCTTGAGATCTGGAACCTTGTCTTCATGCAATACGAACGCGGAGCTGGAACTGGTAAAGACTCCTTTGAAATTTTAGGCGAACTCCCGAAGAAAAACATTGATACCGGTATGGGCCTAGAACGCGTTGCGTTCCTGCTGCAAGGTGTCGAGAATATCTACGAAATTGACCAAGTAAAACCTGTTCTTGATAAGGCTGCTGATCTAGCCGGGAAAACTTACGGTGCGAATAAAGAAGACGATGTGCGTCTTCGTGTTGTAGCTGACCATGTCCGCAGTTCCCTAATGTTGATTTGCGACGGGGTCTCGCCAGGTAACGACGGGCGTGGCTACGTATTACGAAGATTATTGAGGCGCACGGTAAGAGCAATGCGTTTACTTGGAGTAAGTGAACCATGTTTCAATTCTCTTTTTGCTTCCTCGAAAAACGCTATGGTTGATGCCTACCCAGAATTGGAAGCAGAATATCCACGAATTCAGAAGACAGTCTTAGCTGAAGAAGAAGCCTTCCTGCGCACACTAGTTGCTGGAACTACCGTCTTAGAAGCAGCTATTGCTAAAGCAAAATCAGAATCAAAGGACTCTCTCTCCGGTGAAACTTCTTTCCTGTTACACGACACTTACGGGTTCCCGATTGACCTAACGGTTGAGATTGCCGAAGAGAATGGCTTGACAGTCGATAGAGATGATTTCATTCGGTTGATGGATGAGCAAAAGAATCGAGCAAAAGCCGATGCTCGCGCAAAGAAATCAGGGAACACTGACTTATCCATCTATTCAGAGTTCCGAGCTAAAGGCGCTTCACTATTTACAGGCTATGAAGAGCTGCAGTCAGAGGCAACAATTCTCGGAATCATTGTCGATGGTCAACCAGTGGGTTCGATCTCAGAAGGGCTAATCGGAGAAGTTGTTCTTGACCGAACTAGTTTTTATGCTGAATCCGGAGGTCAAACCGCTGATGCCGGGCTTATGCTTGCAGACAAAGCAGAACTTGAAGTCTTGGACGTTCAAAAACCGGTTAAGGGCTTGATAAGCCACAAGGTTTTGGTTAAGTCAGGTTCTTTCCAGATTGGTCAAAAGGTTCTTACAACTGTTGATTCGGATTGGCGGTTAGGAGCCGCTCAAGCTCACTCCGCCACTCACGTCGTGCATGCCGCTCTTCGCCAAGTGTTGGGTCCAACTGCTCTGCAATCGGGTTCCCTAAATAGGCCTGGGTACATGCGCCTCGATTTCTCTTGGAACCAAGCACTAAGTGCCGAGACAAAATCGGAAATTGAGGAAGTTTCAAACCTAGCGATCAGGCAAGATTTAGCTGTGAGCGCTCAATACATGAGTTTGCCCGAAGCCAAAAACTGGGGTGCAGTTGCACTATTTGGTGAGACCTATGACGAAAGTGTAAGAGTAGTTCAGATAGGTGGACCTTGGTCCAGAGAACTTTGTGGTGGCACACACGTTGCACGCTCTTCACAAATTGGCTTAGTCTCAATCACCAATGAGTCATCCGTCGGTTCTGGTTCAAGACGTATTGAAGCAAACGTTGGACTTGAGGCAATCAGCTCGTTTAACAGAGATCGACTATTACTTCACAAGATTGCCGAGCAGCTCAAGGTAAGCCCACTAAACGCCAGCGAAAAACTTGAGAACTTCTTATTGGAACTGAAAGAGGCCCAGAAGGCGATGCAAGCGCAAGAATCCTCTGCCTTGCTCAGCCAGATACCTGAAATTCTTAGCTCAGTCGAAACTATTGGGCAGACCAAGGCAATTTTCAAGAATCTCGTTGTTCGATCTCCGGAATCGTTGCGTGAAGTGTTACAACTGCTTAGAGATAAGACCAAGAACGAGGATTTTGTCATCATCTTGGCAGCTGTCATAGACGATAAACCGGTGTTGATGGCTTCGGTATCAAATCTAGCCCAAAGTCGCGGTGTCAAGGCGGGTGAACTGGTTCAAATAGGTTCAGTAATTCTAGGTGGCGGCGGTGGCGGAAAGGCTGACCTAGCTCAGGGTGGTGGAGTCGATGCTGGCAAACTCGAGGACGCACTCGCTGAGATTAGAAAGAGTCTCTCTTAATTGCGCATAGGTAAACGAGTTGCCATAGACGTAGGTGCAGTTCACAACGGAATGGCTGTCTCGGATAAAGACGGAATTCTTGCTTCGCCTTTAGCAACGGTAGCTAGCATCGAAGAGTGCATCGACCTTATCGATGACTCTGTTATAGAAATCTATGTAGGGTTGCCCCTAAATCTTAGAGGTGTTGCCACTAAATCCACTGCAAGAGCTTTGGCATTTGCTCAGGCATTAGCTAATTCCCTTAGTATCCCGATCCGGCTCATCGATGAACGCTTAACCACTGCATTGGCGAACACACAGTTGAGGGAGGTTGGTAAGTCGCAGAAGGAGGCAAAAGCAACGGTCGATCAAATGGCTGCAGTTGCTATTCTGGAATTCGCGTTGCTAATTGAACGCAATACGGGAGCGCAGCCAGGCAAATCTTTAGAGGAGTTGGAATAATGGACCAAGAAGCTCCTCAACCAACTAGTAAAAGATCAAGATATAGAAAAAATTCTATAATTGTAGCCGTAGCCCTAGTGATTTTGGTAAGCGTGTTGGGGTTGACTAACAAGTCTCTAGTTCGACAAGGCTTAGATTTTATTTCTGGAGCTGAATACTATGGCTCTGGGTCAGAGACGGTTTCCTTCAAAGTCTCAAAGGGAGACACTGGTTCTGTTATCGCAAGGCGTTTAGTCGCGTTAGGGGTAACCAAGAATTTTGATTCGACTCTGAGACACATTTACGCGGCGAATCCAACTTTCTTCCCTGGTGTGTACCTACTTCCAAAACAAATTAGCACTGATGCCGCAATTGCCATTCTCACCGACCCTAAGCAACAATTAGTAAATCGGGTCACGGTCCGCGAAGGTCTTCGATTGAATGCAACATTCGAGGTACTATCCAAAGGAACTGGTATTCCCATCAATTCTTTCGAAGTTGAAGCAGAAAATCGACAGAGTTTTGGGCTACCTAAGTCTGCACCATCGCTCGAAGGCTATCTGTATCCAGCAACATATGATTTCTCTCCGGGCGCTTCGGCTCACGATGTGATCACAATCATGGTGAATCGCACGTTCGAGCAACTTAGAAATGACGCAGTGGCAAAGAAGGATTGGCACAAAGTATTAACTTTGGCGTCGATAATTCAGATGGAAGCTCGCAAGACGGAAGATTTCTATAAGGTGTCTAGAACATTTCAAAACAGAATTGCCCAAGGGATGCATTTGCAGTCGGATGCCACCGTCTCATATGGCGTAAACGGGACAACTGTCTCGACTTCGGTTGCCGACAGAAATGATCGAAATAAATACAATACGTATCTATACCCGGGACTACCCATTGGTCCTATCGCAGGGTCTGGGGCAACTGCGATCGATGCAGCCATTCACCCGGCGGATGGGAAGTGGCTTTATTTCTGTGCAATTAACCTCGAAACGGGGGAAACTGTTTTCAGCAATACTTACGCTGAACATGAAAAGGCTGTCCAGCTTTGGCGTCAATGGATGCTGCAGAATCCAGGTTGGAATGGCTAGACATTTCGCAGTTATCGGTGATCCGATTTCTCAAAGTTTGAGCCCAAAAATACACTCAGCAGCATACAAAGTTCTAGGGATTGATTGGGACTTTGAAGCAGTTAGGGTATCCGCTGGGCAAGTTCGCCAGTTCCTAAGCGACACAGTTAAGTTTTCAGGTCTTTCGGTTACCATGCCCCTAAAGTTTGAAGCTTTTGCGGCGTCCAACAAACTGGACGATGGAGCGCTGAGAACAGGTGTTGTAAATACCTTAGTCAAGACGGATTCAGGTTATTCAGGTTTCAATACGGATATCTTTGGCATAGCACAGGCAATTAGAAATGTTGCGACGAGATCCATCGCGGTTTTAGGTTCTGGGGCAACTGCAAGATCAGCTGTAGAGGCGATTGTTTCGACTCGACCAGATTCAGAAATCATCTGTTATGCCAGGAACGAAATGAGTTTGGGACAAATAAACACTACCTATGCTTGCCTCATTGAAACTAAACCCTTGCATGATTATTCAGGCCGCGAAGACCTCACGATAAACACGATCCCAAATTACAAGCCTGAGAAATTCAACGTTTTGCTCAGCACAAGTTACGGGGATGGGCATCTTGGGCAAAGTGAGATTAGTGGCACAGAGATGCTGCTTTGGCAAGCCCTGGCGCAACTGCGCATCTACATAAATGGCTCTCAAGACGAACACTTGGACGACGAAGGCCAGATTTTTGCGGCTATGCGAGGTTCCCTAACTGAGCAGTAGTGTGGGAAGATAGTTCACATGTTACGTTGGCTCACAGCAGGGGAATCCCATGGTCCTGAACTAACTGCTGTCCTCGAAGGCCTACCTGCAGGGGTCCCAGTCACCACCGAAGCACTAAACATTTCGTTAGCTAGACGTCGTTTTGGTTATGGGCGTGGCGCAAGAATGAAGATCGAACAAGACCAATTGAGAATTACCGGTGGTGTTCGTCATGGACTAAGCATGGGTGGCCCAATCTCTATAGTTATCGAGAATACTGAATGGGACAAATGGATTGAAATCATGTCTCCAGATCCCGTTGATTCTTCAACACTCACTGGTGCTAGAGCCGAACCACTTACCAGACCTAGACCAGGTCACGCAGATTTCACCGGGATGCAAAAATACGGATTCACCGAAAGCCGGCCAGTCTTAGAACGCGCTTCAGCCAGAGAGACAGCTGCCAGAGTTGCGCTCGGTTCCATTGTCGAGAGTTTTCTAGCCGAGCTAGGTATATCGGTAGTTACGCACACAGTATCGATAGGCAAAATTTCTGGTGGAGATTTGCTTCCTAAGCCAACCGATGTTGTTGATCTAGATGAAGATCCGGTTAGAGCCTTTGATACCAAGCTTTCTCAGGCAATGGTGGAGGAAATAGATCAGGCTCATAAAGATGGCGACACTTTAGGCGGAGTCGTCGAGGTTTTAGTCTACGGAATGCCCCCAGGAGTCGGATCTTACGTGCATTGGGATAGGCGACTAGATGGTCGTCTCGCAGGGGCGTTGATGAGTATCCAAGCGATTAAGGGAGTCGCTGTTGGTGATGGGTTTGAATCTGCAACTAGAAGAGGATCTGAAGCTCACGACGAAATGCAACTAACGGACGGTCTTGTTGCAAGAATCACTGACAGAGCGGGAGGCATTGAAGGCGGGATGAGCAATGGCGAGATTATTCGAGTTCGAGCTGCGATGAAACCCATTTCGACCGTTCCAAGGGCACTAAAAACAATTGATGTTGCAACCGGTGAGGAATCAACAGCACACCACCAGCGCTCGGATGTTTGTGCCGTCCCGGCTGCTGGTGTGGTGGCCCAAGCTATGGTTAGCCTGACAATTGCAGATGCAGTGTTAGAAAAATTTGGTGGAGATTCCGTAGCCGAGACTAAACGAAATCTTGCTAGTTACCTAGAAAGCATTCCGGCTAATTTAAAGTCCAAGATTGTTAGCTAAGAATGTTGAATCGCCCGGTAATCCTGGTAGGCCCGATGGGTGTCGGAAAGTCAACTATCGGAAAGAAACTTGCCAAACGTCTTGAAGTTCCTTTTATTGACACAGACATTGTCATCAGCGACACCCATGGAACCCCGACCGAAATTTTTGAAAAGCTCGGCGAGCGAGAGTTTCGTCGGATCGAGTCTGAAACAATTGTGAATTCAATGTCAGTGATAGCAGTTATAGCCACCGGCGGTGGAGCTGTTCTAACTGAAACTTCAAGAGTCGCATTTAGGGATGGAACCGTTGTCTATCTGAAAACTAATGGTAATCACATTAGATCCCGACTTAAACATGGAAACAGACCTCTACTAAAAAATGGCTTCGAAGACTGGAAACGGATATATGAAGAACGGAAACCTATTTATAAAGAGGTAGCCGACATTGAGGTAGACACTTCGAACAACAGTCTCAAGGGTATCGTTGAAGAGATTTGCAACAAGTTGGAGGCCAAAGATGGATGATGTTCGTCGACTAAAGGCTACCGGATTATCTAGCTATGAAGTGCTTCTCGGTCGCGGGCTCCTAAATGAGCTCGAACCTGTTTTGGGAAGTTTGGTCAAAAAGGTTCTGTTGGTCTATCCAGAGCCATTAGAAGCGTCGGCAACCGTGGTGGCCGATGAGCTAAGCGCTTCAGGCAAGACAGTCTGGAAATTTCCCGTTGCTGATGGCGAGGAGGCAAAGACTGACCGCTGGCTTTCGGTTGCTTGGTCTTCGTTAGGACAGGCTGAGTTTTCTAGAAGTGATGCAGTAGTTACCCTGGGTGGTGGGACAGTTACAGACCTAGGAGGTTTCATCGCCGCCACTTGGTTGCGAGGCATTGCAGTGATACACATCCCAACAACTTTGCTTGGGATGATTGATGCTGCGATTGGTGGTAAAACTGGCATCAATACCCAAGAAGGAAAAAACTTGGTCGGTGCCTTCCATGACCCCAAAGCAGTGTTGGTTGATCTCGACACCCTAGCGACTTTGCCGAAAGTTGAGTTGGGTTCAGGTTTCGCCGAAATCATTAAATGTGGTTTCATTTCAGATCCGCAAATACTCGAAATGATTGAGAATGAGACTTCAAAAGCTTTGGATGTAAACTCTGAGGTCTTTAGTGAATTGGTCGAGAGAGCAATTCGGGTAAAGATTCAGGTAGTGTCAGAGGACTTCAGGGAGAGTTCACTTCGAGAGGTCCTAAATTATGGTCACACTTTAGGACACTCAATAGAACATGCAGAACATTACAAAATTCGACACGGGCACGCAGTTGCTATCGGTATGGTATTCGCTGCAGAACTTGGCAGATTATCAGGGCGGCTAGATGATGAAACCGCAGACCGGCACAGAAGAATACTAGATCTAATTGGTTTGCCGACTTCATATGACTTAGCCAAATGGAGGGTCCTTTATAAAGGCATGCAAATTGACAAAAAGAGCCGCGGTGGCATCTTGAGATTCGTTGTATTGGATGAGTTGGCCAAGCCGGGCATACTAGAGGCCCCAACCGAAGAGTTACTGTTCCAAGCCTTTCAAGAGATAGCAAACTGACGGTAAATTGGTTCTATGAAGAAGGTAGTCGTGCTAAACGGGCCAAATCTAAATATGCTAGGCAGTCGTGAGCCCGATGTTTATGGACACTCGTCCTACACTGATTTGGTGACTGAGCTGACCAGTTTTGGACTCCAGTTCGGATTAGAAGTCGAAATAAAGCAGAGTAATGATGAATCCGAGTTAGTGGGCTGGCTTCAAGAGGCATTCACGACACGTAATAATGTTGTCGTAAACCCAGCTGCCTTCACACATTATTCATACTCAATCCGAGATGCGATTGCGATGCTAACCAGTACTGGGTTGCAGGTTATTGAAGTCCACATATCTAACCCTCATGCTAGAGAAGAGTTCAGACACAATTCGGTGATTTCCGCGGTTGCAACCGGAGTTATTGCTGGATTCGGGCTTGACTCATACAAGTTAGCCTTGCGCCAACTGGCTAACTGATAAACTGCTCTAGGCCGTTTGGCCACAAAATTCCTAGACGAGGCAAAAATGGCTACCAGCAATGATCTAAAAAACGGAATGGTTCTGAACATGGAGAACCAACTCTGGACCGTAATCGAATTCCAGCACGTCAAGCCAGGCAAAGGTCCTGCCTTCGTAAGAACCAAGCTCAAGAATGTACTCAGCGGCAAAGTTATTGATCGAACACTAAATGCTGGTGTGAAGATTGAAACCGCAACTGTCGATAAGCGTGAGATGCAATATTTATACAGTGATGGTGACGGCTATGTTTTCATGGACACCACGGACTACGACCAAATGACACTGACCAAGGAACTCGTTGGCGATGCCTCGAACTACTTGCTTGAGAATCAAATGGCAATTGTGGCTATTCACGAAGGCGCACCTATTTACGTTGAGCTACCAGCATCTGTCGTACTTGAAATCACGTTCACCGAACCTGGTTTACAAGGAGATAGGTCCTCCGGTGGAACAAAACCAGCCACTTTGGAGACGGGCTTACAGATTCAAGTTCCACTTTTCGTTGAACAAAACACGAGAGTCAAAGTTGACACCAGAACTGGTGAATACTTAGGCCGAGTCACAGACTAAAACGGTGAGTTCCAGAACGAAAAGTCGCAAACGCGCTGTCGATGCCTTGTATGCAGGCCAACTGCGCGATGTAATGGCTACGGACTTGCTAGATGAAACTAAAGATTCAGTAGCTGACCGGGAAAATCAAGAAGAGATTTTCAGTTTTGCTAAGCAACTTGTCGAGGGAGTATTGCTCAATCAAGCTGAAATAGATGAGTTAATTTCAAGTCTTGCTCAAAACTGGACCTTAGATCGTATGCCTGCTGTTGATTTGGCCATACTTCGACTTGCCTGCTTCGAAATGGCTTTCTCTTCAGAGACTCCGGCGGAAGTAGTAATTTCTGAAGCGGTGAGTTTAGCTAAGGAGATATCAACTGATGAATCTCCGACTTTCATTAATGGAATCCTGGCTGCTGTAGCAGCCACGCGCAAACCAATCTAGAGATTCTTAGTCCTGACCTACTAGAATTATCGGAGCAAGTCCTTTAAAGGCGTCCAGTGAGGCGCAGAAGGAGATGTGCATGACAGCACGCACCGTACTCGACGCGTCCGATATTGATCGCGCCATTACTCGCATTTCGCATGAAATAGTCGAGTCAAATCAAGGAGTATCCGAACTCCTGCTTTTGGGCATTCCAACTCGCGGAGTGTTTCTGGCTAATAAAATAGCCATTTCCATATCTAAAAACTACCCACAATTTGACGAAACTATCTCGGTGGGAAAGCTAGATGTGACGTTGTTTAGAGATGACTTAGCCGAAAGGCCGAAGAAAGAAGTTTCCCCGACACTCATTCCCGTTGCAAACTTTGAAGACAAAACGGTTGTATTAGTTGACGATGTTCTCTTCACTGGAAGGACGATAAGAGCTGCACTCGACGCACTTGTTTCTTATGGCAGACCTAAAGCTGTGCGACTGGCTGTTCTTGTTGACCGAGGCCACCGGGAATTTCCCATAAGAGCTGATTTTGTTGGCAAGAACTTGCCAACATCCAGCCGGGAAAGGATCTATGTCAAGCTGAATGAAACCGATTCAGAACAGTGTGTGGTGATCGAACAATGAAACATTTAGTAAGCGTTACTGATCTCACTAAATCGGACGCCTTGGAACTGCTTGATCTAGCGTTGCAGATGGAATCCGTCAATCAAATGGAAGCTAAAAAGATCCCAGCGCTAAAGAACACAACAGTTGTAAATCTGTTCTTCGAAGATTCGACCAGGACCAAACTGTCGTTTGAAATAGCAGCAAAGCGTTTATCTGCAGAAGTAATAAACTTCACAGCGAAGGGCTCCTCTATGAGTAAAGGGGAGTCACTTAAGGATACGGTCCTAACCTTGGAAGCTATGGGAGCTGACGCTTTCATTGTGAGGCATTCGCAATCTGGCGCTGCTCAAACCATTGCTGAGTCTTGGTGGTCTAATGCTTCGATAGTTAATGCGGGAGATGGCACTCATGAACATCCAACCCAAGCACTACTGGACGCATTCACCATTCGTCAACGACTAGTTGGTGGAAGATCTACTGGCGATTTGGCTGGTATTAAGGTTCTGATAGTTGGAGACATCCTGCATAGCCGAGTTGCTAGATCGAATGCGATTCTATTGCGAATGCTTGGGGCTACAGTTGCCTTTTGTGGACCAGCAACTCTATTACCGAACGGCTTTTCTTCTCTAGTTGATCAAACATTTCATGATCTCGATGAAGCACTTGAATCAAGGTTCGAGGTGGTGATGATGTTGCGAATCCAACAGGAAAGAATGACATCCGCTTTTATTCCAAACGCAAACGAATATTCGAAACTATTTGGTCTAAATCTCGAGCGATTTAAACTCTTGGATTCGAAAACTGTGATCATGCATCCTGGCCCCATGAACCGAGGTCTTGAAATAGCCTCTGAAGTTGCTGACTCCAAGCAATCAGCTATCGTCGCGCAAGTTTCAAATGGGGTTTCAATCCGAATGGCAGTTCTTCATAAACTCTTAGCAAAGGAAGGCAAACTATGACAGAGATTCTTCTAACTAACGCCGAGTTAGCCGATGGGAGACTAGTTCATATCAGGATTTCGGGAGGGCTAATCACTGAAATTGGCCCCGAACTTGAAATAGCTGGGGAGATTATCGACTGCACAGGACTCATTGCCTTCCCTGGCTTCGTGGATTTACACACTCACCTAAGAGAGCCCGGCTCCGAAAATAGCGAGACTGTTCTAACTGGATCGAGGGCGGCAGCAAAAGGGGGTTATACCGCCGTTCACGCCATGGCCAATACTAACCCTGTTGCTGATACAGCTGCGGTTGTTGAACAAATACACAGACTGGGCATCGAAGCAGGTTACGTTGAAGTCCAACCAATTGGAGCGGTAACTGTTGCTTTGGCTGGTGAGCGGATGGCAGAACTTGGCTTAATGAATAAATCAAAGGCCAATGTAACTATCTTTAGCGATGACGGTAGATGTGTCAGCAATTCGCTACTAATGCAAAGAGCTCTCGAGTATGTCAAGGGGTTTGACGGTGTGATTGCGCAACACGCACAAGACCCCCAACTTACCAACAATTCGCAAATGAACGCAGGCGATCTTGCTCTTAGATTAGGTTTGACCGGTTGGCCAGAAGTTGCAGAAAGTTCGATCATTGCTCGAGACTGCTTACTTGCCGAGCAAACAGGATCGAAACTTCACATTTGCCATTTGTCTACAGCCTCAGCTGTCGATGTAATTCGTTGGGCAAAGGGTCGTGGAATCAATGTGACTGCTGAAGTCACACCGCATCATTTGCTGCTAACTGAAGATCTCCTTGAAGGATATAACTCGATCTATAAAGTCAACCCTCCGCTAAGAAGTGCTGCAGATGTTCAAGCACTTCGTCTTGCTGTCGCTGATGGAACAATTGACATCATCGCTACTGATCACGCTCCGCATCCTGCCGAAAGCAAAGAATGTGAATTCGGTCAAGCTGCTTTCGGAATGGTTGGACTAGAGACAGCGGCATCCGTGGCTTATTCGACTCTCGTAACCACTGGTCTTATCAATCACGCGAGATTCCAGCAGGTTATGTCGGAAGCCCCAGCGAGAATTTCAGGTATGCAAAATCAAGGATGTGAATTGGCCCCCGGCACAGTTGCCAACCTAACACTGTTTGATCCCAAGGTTAACTACACGGTTGACTTGGAATCGGAAAGCAAGAGTAGCAATAATCCTTTCCTCGGCTTAACCCTGCAAGGAAAAGTTGTTCACACATTCTTCCGAGGAATTCAAACAGTCAGAGACTCTAAGGTTTTGAACATGGGAGAAGTAATTGCGTAGAGCAAAGACTGCACTATTGGTCCTCGAAGATGGAACCGTGTTCAAAGGTGTTCCTTTTGGAAAAATCGGAACAACTTTAGGTGAGATAGTATTCGCTACTGGAATGTCCGGCTATCAAGAAACACTTACCGATCCTTCCTATGCTGGTCAAATTGTCGTCCAGACCGCTCCTCACATTGGTAACACGGGTATGAACGATGAGGACGAAGAGTCTGATCGTATTTGGGTCTCTGGCTATGTGGTGAGAGACATTTCGAGAATTGTTTCTAACTTCAGAAGTCAAAGGTCACTCGAGGCTGACCTACTTTCAAATGAAGTTATTGGAATAGGTGAATTGGATACCCGGGCCTTAACCCTGCACCTTCGAAACGTTGGTGTGATGAGGGCAGGAATTTTTTCCGGCGCGGAGGCTGTAATGCCTTTGGACGAACTAGTCGCAATAGTCAAAAATTCTGTGCCCATGACGGGAAGGTCACTAAGTTCGACGGTTTCCACTAACGAGCAATACACAATCAAGCATGAGGGTGATTTCTTCGGCAGAGTTGCCATACTCGACCTTGGAATCAAGAAATCAACTATAAACAACATGGCAGCAAGAGGATTAGAGGTCACAGTTTTCCCAGCTGATAGCTCCTATGAAGATCTCACAAGCATTGACCCAGATGCAGTTTTTTACAGCAACGGTCCTGGCGATCCAAGCACGGCTGATCATCAAGTTCAAGTACTTCGTCAAGTTCTGAGCAAGGGCCTTCCTTTCTTTGGAATTTGTTTTGGAAACCAGCTGTTGGGAAGGGCTCTGGGTTTTGATACCTACAAACTTGCTTTTGGACATCGGGGTATAAATCAACCAGTGATCGATCTTGGCACAGGAAAAGTCGAGGTCACCGCTCACAACCACGGTTTTGCTGTTGACATCAGTTCGAGAGAAGAGATAGCAAGCCCTGCCGGATTCGGTCTAGTAAAGGTAAGTCACGTTTGCCTAAACGATGACGTCGTAGAAGGAATCGAATGTTTGGAGATTCCGGCTTACTCAGTTCAATACCATCCTGAAGCCGCTGCTGGACCGCATGACGCAAATTATTTGTTCGACAGGCTCATCAACCTGATAACCAAAACAAGAGCCGAAAGGGAAATCTAATGCCAAAGAGGGAAGACATTAAGAGCGTCCTTGTGATCGGTTCAGGGCCAATTGTGATTGGGCAGGCTTGCGAATTCGACTACTCTGGCACGCAAGCCTGCAGGGTTCTAAGATCTGAAGGGGTAAGAGTAATCCTGGTAAACAGCAATCCAGCAACCATTATGACTGATCCTGATTTCGCCGATGCAACCTATGTTGAACCTATTACGCCCGAAATAATCGAATCGATCATCATCAAAGAAAAACCTGATGCAATACTTCCAACCTTGGGCGGCCAAACGGCTCTAAACGCAGCTATGTCGCTCCACGAACTAGGAATTCTAGAAAAATACAAGGTTGAACTGATAGGCGCAAATGTTGCCGCGATCAAAGCTGGTGAAGATAGGCAATCTTTCAAGGAACTCGTTATTAAATCTGGAGCAGATGTTGCTAAAAGCTTCATTGCTCACGACATGGACCAGGTTCTGCATGCTGCCGAGCAGTTGGGTTATCCACTTGTTGTTCGCCCATCGTTTACTATGGGTGGCCTTGGCTCTGGGTTCGCCTACAACGAAGCGGACCTCCGCAGGATTGCTGGTGCTGGTTTAATGGCTAGCCCCACAACTGAAGTCCTTCTAGAAGAATCAATTCTTGGCTGGAAAGAGTATGAACTCGAATTAATGCGAGATAAGGCAGATAACACTGTCGTGGTTTGTTCCATTGAAAACGTGGATCCGGTAGGTGTTCACACCGGTGATTCGATCACAGTAGCGCCTGCACTAACTCTCACCGACCGCGAGTACCAAAAGCTTAGAGACATAGGCATCGACATCATTCGTGCAGTTGGAGTTGACACTGGTGGGTGCAACATCCAGTTTGCTGTTGAACCAAGCACGGGACGTGTAATCGTTATCGAGATGAACCCGCGAGTTAGCAGATCCTCCGCTCTCGCGTCAAAGGCAACAGGGTTTCCGATAGCCAAAATTGCGGCAAAGCTAGCGATTGGCTATCGCTTAGATGAAATTCCGAATGACATAACTAAAGTAACCCCAGCATCTTTCGAACCTACACTGGATTATGTAGTTGTTAAAGTTCCGCGTTTCGCATTTGACAAATTCCCAGCCGCCGACGCTACCTTGACTACCACGATGAAGTCGGTAGGTGAGGCGATGGCTATAGGTCGGAATTTTGCTCAGGCATTGCAAAAGGCTCTGCGTAGCTTAGAAAAACGGGGGTCGTCCTTCCATTGGGATCAGCAGAACCAGAACATGAGCGAGCTTTTAGAACTCTCTAAGATACCTACAGACGGGCGAATAGTTTCTGTGCAGCAAGCGCTCCGTGTTGGAGCAACCATTGAAGAATGTTTCGAAGCAACCAAGATTGATCCCTGGTTCCTGGAACAAATTCAATACCTAAATTCGGTTGCTGAGGAGATCCGAACTGCGGGCTGTTTGGACTACGAACTACTGCAGTTCGCTAAAGAGAATGGCTTCAGTGATGTTCAAATTGCGAGTATTCGTGGTCTCAGCGAGGTCGAGGTTCGAAGTTTGCGACACTCACTCGGATTGCGACCAGTATTTAAAACTGTTGATACCTGCGCAGGTGAATTTCCCGCCCTAACTCCTTACCACTACAGCAGCTATGACCAGGAGACCGAAGTTGTACCCTCTTACAGACGTAAAGTGGTGATTTTGGGATCGGGCCCTAACCGAATTGGTCAAGGTGTTGAGTTTGACTACTCGTGCGTCCACGCTTCATTCGCGCTTCGCGATGCGGGCTTTGAAACAATCATGATTAACTGCAACCCGGAGACAGTCTCGACGGACTACGACACGTCTGATCGGCTTTATTTCGAACCGTTGACTCTCGAAGATGTTTTGGAAGTCATCCACGCGGAATCCGAATCTGGAGAACTTATAGGGGTTGTTGTCCAACTAGGCGGGCAGACCGCATTAGGTTTGGCTCAAGGTTTGGCTGATAATGGTGTGAAGATCCTAGGGACAACCCCGGAAGCTATAGATCTGGCTGAAGAGCGGGGAGCGTTCAGTCGAATACTCCAAGATGCAAACCTAATTGCACCTGCCAATGGCACAGCCACTAATCTTCCAGAAGCTCAGGAGGTTGCCAATAGAATCGGGTACCCGGTTCTGGTGCGCCCGAGTTTCGTGCTCGGTGGAAGGGGAATGGAGATTGTCTACGATGAGAATGCACTTGTGGGCTATTTCGATCGCATTGCAGACCAAGCTATAGTCGGTCCGAAGCATCCATTACTAGTTGATAGGTTCCTTGATGAGGCCATAGAAATAGATATCGATGCACTTTATGACGGTGAGCAACTCTACGTGGGTGGTGTGATGGAACACATAGAGGAAGCTGGTATCCATTCTGGAGATTCCTGCTGCACCTTGCCTCCAATCACTCTCAGTCAAAGTCAAATCAATAGGGTGCGCGAGGCAACTTTGCAGATTGCCCAAGGAATTGGGGTTAGGGGCTTGCTGAATGTTCAATTTGCCTTGGCGCATGATGTGCTCTATGTTTTGGAAGCCAACCCAAGGGCATCTCGCACAGTTCCTTTTGTGTCCAAAGCGCTTGGCATAACCCTTGCTAAAGCAGCGGCCTTAGTGATGGTAGGGAAGAAGGTTTCAGATCTAATTGAGGAAGGTCACCTGCCAGCTCGGGATGGGACTCATATCCCACAAGGAAGTACTATTTCAGTCAAAGAAGCCGTGCTTCCATTTAAACGTTTTGCTACAAAGGATGGACGCTTCGTTGATTCATTGCTTGGACCTGAAATGCGGTCAACAGGTGAGGTAATGGGGATAGATGTAGATTTCCCTAAAGCATTTGCAAAAGCTCAATCAGCAGCGGGAAGTGCTTTACCAACTGCTGGAACCATCTTTGTTTCGGTTGCGGACCGAGACAAACACCAGTTCATTTTGCCGGTCCGACGCCTAGCGCAACTTGGCTACAAAATTCTGGCGACTGTAGGAACAGCATCAATTTTGCAACGTCACGGGATCGAAGCCACTGTGGTTAGAAAACACTCTGCCGATGACAGTGCCCCAATCGGCCCAACCATCGTCGAACTGATTTCGCAAGGAGCTATTGACGCAGTTGTTAACACTCCCAGTGGAAGCGATGCAAGAAAAGACGGCTATGAAATTCGAGCAGCAACTACAGCAGCTGACGCTCCAATTTTCACTACTATTACACAATTAGCGGCTGCGATTGGCTCTTTCGAACAGGTCATCCAAGGGCCGTTTTCAGTAAAGTCTCTTCAAGAGCACGCCTTAGATCGGAGAAAACTACTTGCCTGAAAATTTCTCCAGGAAGCTTGAGAGAGCTTTTAGTAACTATGGTCAGCTCTGTGTTGGTGTTGATCCACATGCGACGCTGCTCATAGATAACGGCATCGACGACTCACTTCAAGGGCTAGAAGAATTCTCATCCCGCCTACTTGAAGGCATGATTGGTCATGTTGGCATAGTTAAGTTTCAGGTTTCCTTTTTCGAACGGTTTGGCTCTGCAGGACTAAAGGTGCTAGAAAATCAATTGTCACTTGCCAAGCAGGAGGGCTTGTTAGTAATAGCAGATGCAAAGCGTGGAGACATTGGTTCAACTATGGCAGCTTATGCTGACGCCTGGTTAGGCAAAGATGCTTCTTTCATTTGTGACGCGCTTACAGTCAATCCCTTCTTAGGCGTTGGATCGCTCGAGCCAGCGATGGCAGCTGCTGTTGAGAGAGGAAAGGGGCTTTTCGTGTTGTGCGCAACATCAAATCCAGAAGCGCAAACTGTTCAAGGCTCAATGCGGGATGGAGTGGGTCTCTCGAAATCAATAGCAAACGACGTTTCTAAATTCAACAAACTAACCTCCCAATCAAATTCAAGGTTCGGTTCAATCGGTCTTGTTGTTGGTGCAACAGTGGACCTTCTACAAAACGAATTAGATGATCTAAATTCAGAAGGGTCTAAGCTTCGTTCGCCGATTTTGTCCCCTGGTTTCGGAGCCCAAGGTGTCAACCTCACGCAAGCCAAGGAAATATTTCCGAACACCTTTGGCGATACAATTTTCAGCGCTTCAAGAAGCATTCTTCGAAACGGCCTAGCTGGAGTGGACAAGACGATTATCGCTGACGCCACTGTTCTGGCAGATGCTCTGGGCGGTAAAATTTAGCATGACTAGATTGACAGTGATTGCCGGTCCCACTGCAGTTGGTAAGGGAACTGTGGTTCGGGAAATCTTGGCGATGCACCCTGAAATCCAGTTATCTATTTCGGTAACAACTCGACCACCCAGACCCGGCGAAATAGATGGTGTTCACTACCATTTCGTCTCTCCAGATGAATTCGATCGAATGATTGCTGGCGGTGAACTGCTGGAATACGCCACTGTGCACAAGCTGAATCAATATGGCACTCCTAGGAGACCAGTCGAAGTTGCCCTAGCGTCTGGAAAACAAATAATCCTAGAAATTGATATTCAAGGCGCTAGGCAAATAAAAAAGAGTATGCCGACGGCTAACTTGATCTTTATCTCTCCGCCAACCGAAGAAGATTTGGTCAAACGGTTAGCATCGCGTGGTACCGAGGACGATGAAGAAATCAGGGTCCGTTTAGCCACAGCAAGGCTAGAAATGGCTTCAGCTGGCGAATTCGACCATATTGTTGTGAATCACGAGGTAGCGCAATGCGCCAAAGAGGTCTTAGAATTGATGCAGGCCAATTAGCCGAAATTTTCCCCTTATTGTAGAAAGCATTACATGTCTGAAAAACTAGAAGGAATCGTTTCTCCATCAATTGATTCCCTGATGAACAAACACAACTCCAAATATGGATTGGTTATTTTCGCGGCAAAAAGAGCCCGCCAGATAAACGATTATTACTCCGCCTTGCACGGTGGCTCACTTTTCGACAATGTTGGCCCACTAGTCGACGCAGCCGTCGATGACAAGCCACTGTCAATTGCTATGCGCGAGATTGTTGCAGGAGCAGTAGTTCCGGCTGAAGAAGCCAAGTAATCAAAGGTACCTTTTGCGCATTCTGGTCGGCATCACCGGAGGGATTGCGGCGTACAAGTCCGCGACTTTAGTTAGAAATCTGACCGAACTAGGTCACGATGTAAAAGTACTGCCGACACAAAATGCCTTGCGATTTATTGGTGCCGCAACCCTAGAAGCACTCTCTCACAACTCAATAGATCCAGACCTGTATACCCAAGTCGATGAAGTTAAGCACATCACCCTTGCCCAGGAAGCGGATCTTATTATTGTTGCTCCTGCCACTGCAGCGTTCATCGCCAGGTACGCTTCGGGTATCGCTGATGACCTGCTGTTGAATGTCCTGTTAGCGACTACCGCAACAGTAGTGGTTGCCCCAGCAATGCATTCTGAGATGTGGCTACATCCGGCAACTGTTGCCAACATTCAAACCTTAGAAGCTCGAGGGATTCACATTATCGAGCCTGCGGTTGGACGTTTGACTGGCAAAGACACTGGCGTTGGAAGATTACCCGAACCGGACGAGATTATTAGCCTCGCTCTCTCATTAGAAGCCAGAGGCAAGGACCTGCGAGGCAAGAAAATCGTGGTTGCTGCAGGTGGTACTCACGAGCCCATTGATGAAGTTCGCTTCATTGGAAATCGTTCCTCCGGAAAACAAGGCATAGCGATAGCGTCGGAAGCCAAAGCCAGGGGAGCGCATGTAATTCTCATTGCAGCCAACATAGAGATAGACATCCCGCCTTCCATCGAGGTAGTTCGAGTGTCATCAACGGCAGAGGTGCAGTTAGCTTTATCTAGTTATCTTGATGCGGACATAATCTGTATGCCGATAGCCGTAAGTGACTTCAGAGTTGAACAGCCAGTTCAAGGAAAAATCCACAGAAGTGACAACGAAGATCTTCATCTACACCTGGTCAACAACCCCGATCTGCTAAAGGAACTAGCGACTAAGCGAGCGGGATCCAACAAACCTCTATTAGTTGGCTTCGCTGCAGAAACAGCGTCAGACGACGCTGAATTAGTTGAAAGAGGTAGAACTAAACTTCAAGACAAGGGTTGTGACGTCCTTGTTGCCAATAATGTCTCGGACGGGCTGGTTTTTGGAAGTGACTCGAGTTCAGCTTACATATTGACCAAAAACACTGAGGTATTTGTTTCAGGCACAAAACGACAAGTGGCTCAAAGTTTGCTAGATCAAGTTCAACAGTTGTTGAGCGCCTAGCCGCCCATGTCAATACCGGCAGATATACTTAGACACCTATGAATGATTTACGACTATTCACCTCTGAATCCGTGACTGAAGGTCATCCTGATAAGATTTGTGACCAAATAAGTGATGCGATTCTTGATGATTTACTTTCTCAAGACAAGAACTCTCGGGTTGCCGTTGAGACGCTAGTTACCACAGGACTAGTGCACGTGGCAGGAGAAATCACTACTGAGGGCTATGCCGAAATTCCCGACATTGTTCGCAAGAAACTTCTAGACATTGGTTATAACTCTTCTGAAGTCGGCTTCGATGGAAATTCTTGTGGAGTGTCTGTTTCCATAGGAAGGCAATCCCCAGACATTGCCGGTGGTGTAGAGAAATCAATAGAGCTTCGTGAAGGTAAAGACTCAGACGACCTGGACAAGCAAGGCGCAGGCGATCAAGGAATTATGTTCGGTTTCGCTTGTGATGAGACACCAAGTTTCATGCCGCTACCAATTCAACTCGCGCACAGCCTTGCAGCCAGACTTGCGGAAGTTAGACATCTTGGTTTGATGAGTTACCTAAGACCGGATGGAAAAACACAGGCAACGGTGGGCTACAGAGGCGACACGCCAACTGGAGTCCCAACCGTAGTGCTAAGTTCACAGCACGCCCCGGGAGTTTCCAACACCACTTTGAATAGCGAAATTATGGAACATGTAATTGGACCAGTGCTCGAAAGTTTTGGATTCTCAATTACAGAAACAAACTGCTTGATAAATCCAGCAGGGAAGTTCGAAATTGGCGGCCCCCAGGCTGACGCTGGTCTTACTGGTCGAAAAATTATTGTTGACACATATGGCGGGTACGCTCGTCACGGAGGAGGAGCTTTTAGCGGTAAGGATCCTTCAAAAGTTGACAGGTCAGCAGCCTATGCAATGAGGTGGGTCGCCAAGAATGTTGTCGCCGCTGGGCTAGCCAGGAAAGTAGAAGTCCAAGTTGCGTATGCAATCGGTAAATCGCAACCGGTCGGCCTGTATGTAGAGACTTTTGGCACAGGAAATATTTCCGAGAATCAAATCGCAGAGGCGATCCGACAGGTTTTTGACCTCCGTCCAGCTGCAATTATCCGAGACTTGAACTTGCTTGAGCCAATTTATTCTCGTACCGCAGCCTATGGCCACTTCGGTCGAGAACTTCCTGAATTTACTTGGGAACGTTTAGATAAGGTCGACGCTCTTCGCGCAGTTGCGGGTTTGTAATGCCTCGGATTGCACAGGTGAGAATACTCTCGCCACTGCCTCAACTAGATAAGATTTTTGATTATCTAATTCCAGATCATTTAGACATCCAATTTGGAAATTTAGTAAAAGTTCCCTTTGGAAAGTCAGCAGGCAAACTGGCTGTTGTTGTCGGTAAATCAGACGATACTGATTACGCGGGAGAATTATCTTCGATAACGAGTCTCGAGTCTCAGCACAGTCTGCTCACATCTGAGCAACATCAACTGCTAAACGCAGTTGCAGAAAGATTTGCTGGGTCAGTATCGGACCTACTAAAAGACTGTCTTCCTACGATTTCTAAGGCGGTAGACAGAAAACTTCCGAATAAACCTCATCTGGTAGGCAGCGAAATTCGATTAGGAGAGCCGTCCATCTCCTTTTTAGAACTTCGCATTGGGAGCGAGAAACCTTGGACAGAGGAGTTTATTGACAGGTGTCTTGCCAAGCTAAGTTTGGGTCAAAGTGCCTTAGTCGTGCTTCCGGATTACCGTGAAGAAGAACTATTTCAGAAAGCGCTTGAAAAAAGACAACTTGGGGCTGTCAGCATTCGACACAATAACTCAGCGAAGAACTCGGAGAAGTATTTGAAATACCTATTCAGTTTGAGTCAGCCGGCAATTGTATTCGGCTCAAGGTCAACCTGCTTTAAACCGGCCTTCAACCTTGGTCTGATTTTGCTTCTAGATGACGCAGACGAATCACATCAAGAAATTCGTTCACCATACTGGATTTCTCGTGACGTTTTGCTCCTGCGTCAGAGAGTTGCCTCTTGTGATTTGCTGATTGCTGCACACGCCCCGAGTGCTGATACTGTCCGACTTATTGAACTAGGTTTCGCTAAGCATTTGAAACAGGCAGCGTCACCGGTGGCAGTTCGTTGCACTGAGACCCAGAATCGATTAGATGATGAAACCTTTGGTCTGATCTCCAGCACCATAAAAAGAGGGAAGTCAGTTCTAATACAGGTAGCAAGCTTGGGGTATGCCTCATTTCTGATTTGCGCCAATTGCAAACAAATAAGAACCTGCCCACAGTGCAATTCGAGGATATGGATAGATCCAACTGGAATCACTAAATGCAGGACCTGTTCCTTTAGAGCAAAGTTACCTTGCTCCTGTGGCTCGGAGCAGATAAGAGTCACAAGGACTGGGTCAACCGCAATGGCTAATTGGTTGCAAAAAGCTTTCCCAAATATCGAAGTCATCCACTCAACAGGACAAGAGCGAATCACGGAACTTGATAGTGGAGCAAAGGTTGTGATTGCTACACCGGGAGCTGAGCCAAACATCGACGGTGGATACACTGTGGTGATACTTGCCGACGCCGTAAACATGTTGGGGGTCCCATCACTCAGAGCTACAGAACATGCCTGTCAGGCTTGGTCGAACGCTGCGGCAAAGGTCAACGAGGGTGGAATCGTCATTTTCGTTGGTCTGCAAGGGGCTATCACCGATCAGTTAAGAAATCTCAATTTCTTCGAAATCATCAAGCAGGACTGTAATGAGCGAAGGGATTTGGAGTTGCCACCATACTCTAGATTGGCAAGCATACTTTTGAACGGACACAATCTCGAATCCGAGTTCCAAAAAATCGTGATGGAACGATTTGCTGGGAGAGTGAAGCATTTGTCCACGGTGGATAAGGACAGAGTTTCCTTTTTGTATCAGTACAAAGATGGTAAAGATGTTGCCGAAGGGCTTCGCAATGCGGTAGAACATTTATCACAACAGGTAAAGTCGAATAAGACTAATCGTAAGCAAATCAAAGTCATCATGGATGACTGGCAGGCAATCTAGGGCTGAGCAGATGAACATACTTTTTGCTGGGACACCGCCTAGTGCTGCCATAGTTCTCAGGAACTTGATAGCCAACAAGCACCACGTCGTTGCTGTATTGACTCGTGAAGATTCTCAGGTTGGCAGAAAGAAAATTCTTACTCCTTCAGCTGTTGCCTTGGAGGCGGAAAACTTAGGTCTTCCTGTCATCAAAAGTAATCGAGTGACTGAGGATACTATCTTTAGGATTCTGGCTACCGGTGCTGAGTTGGCAGTAGTAGTTGCCTACGGCACGATTTTGAGTACACGTGCCTTATCCGCTCTACCAAATGGCTGGTTCAACCTGCACTACAGCCTGCTACCAGCTTTTCGCGGTGCAGCACCAGTTCAGCATGCGATCATCGAGGGTCTCAGAGAAACCGGGATAACGCTGTTCAAAATTGATGAAGGTATGGATACTGGACCAATCGTCGCATCGTTACCCGTTTCAATTGAACCCGCAGAGTCAGCAGGAGGGCTAATCAGTCGAATGAGCGAATTAGGATCCACTTTGTTGAATCAGGAGCTGCCTAAAATTTACAACGGATTAGGAACACTGACGGAACAGCAGGGTCAAGCAACTTTTGCGCCAAAAATTCTTAGGGATCAGGCAAGAGTTGACTTTAAGAAAGACGCCAGAGACGTGGTGAACTTCATTCAGGGTATGAATCCTGAACCAATGGCCTGGTTCACATATGCTGACCAGCCCATAAGAATTCTTAGAGCTGTGACAGCCTATGTTGAATCGGACCACCCAGGTGAAGTTCTATCAATGGAAAGGGCAATCATCGGATGCGGATCAGGTTCGGCAATAGAGCTCCTTGAAGTCCAACCATCAGGCAAAACTGTCATGTCCGGGAAAGATTGGTTGCGTGGGCTGCGAGACCCGGGAGACTTAGTTTGATTTCTACTAACTCGAGACAGCTTGCGCTAGATCTGGTTTGTCGGGTATCGATTGAAAACGCATACGCTAATCTGCTGATGCCGAAATTGATAAGCCAAGCAAAGCTCGATTCAAGAGATGCTAACTTCGCCCAAGAGTTAGGTTTCGGGGCGATTCGTTGGCAACTTACCTACGACACCATAATTGACTCTGTTTCGACCAGATCGGTAAGTCAAATAGATATAGTTCTACTAAATTGCCTTCGCCTTGGTTCGCATCAACTATTGAATATGAGAGTTCCGAATCATGCTGCAATCAGTGAAACTGTTGACCTGGTTAGGAACAACTGCGGGGAAAAGGTAGTTGGCTTTGCTAATGGGATTCTCAGAAGAGTGTCGGAGCGCAATTTAGCAGACTGGGTCGAGATACTTTCCAACGGAAAAACTAAGAACGAGCAACTTTCAATTAGATACTCTCATCCCGAGTGGATTATTGCTGCGCTCAGTCAATCGATGGCTGTCGACGGTCTCAAGGATGATCTTGAATCACTATTAGCAGTAAACAACATTCCACCAGCGGTGAATCTAGTCGCCTTGCCAGGTCGGGCTAATGTGAACCAATACGAGAAAGATAACAACCTAAACCAGTTCAGCCCCTTTGGATTCAACATTGAAAGTGGAAACCCCTCGGAATTGCAAGGCTTCACTGATGGTTCAGTGCGGGTTCAAGATGAGGGCTCCCAACTTGCCGCCTTAGGCTTAGCGACCTACGAACAAATAAGAAAAGAAGAGAAGTGGCTCGACATGTGTGCTGGACCAGGGGGCAAGGCAGCGCTGTTAGCTGCTCTCGCGCAACAACAAGATGCCATTTTCGAGGCCAATGAGATTTTGCCTCACCGAGCTGAGCTAGTTTCAAAAGCTCTCTCTCCACTAGGGAACTTCAAGGTGACGCAGAAGGATGGAATTTCGATTGGAGACGATTTTCCTGATTCCTATGACCGGATTCTCATCGATGCTCCCTGCACAGGTCTCGGGGCACTTCGTAGACGACCTGAAGCTAGATGGAGAAAACAACCCGGTGACTTAAAGGATTTGACTGAATTGCAACTCTCTCTCATTGCAAGTGGCTTGAAGGCGCTAAAGCCTGGCGGTTTACTCCTATACGTCACTTGTTCACCACACCTTTCCGAAACAACCGCAGTAATTGACAAGGCGAGTAGGAAATTCGGAGCCGAAGTCCTAGATTTTACGGGTCACATGAATAAGAAATTCATGAGAGGCTCTCTACCTTCTGGCCGAAAAACAGTGCAATTACACACCCAGAGAGACAATACCGACTCAATGTTCATGGCTCTACTGACTAAGTAGAGGATAGGGTTTAGTCATGGCAATACGAATCCAACCCAGCATTCTCAGTGCTGATTTTGTCAATTTCCAATCTGAGTTCGACTCGATTGGCAACGCGGATGGAATACACGTCGATGTTATGGACGGACACTTCGTTCCAAACATGACTTTCGGGTTACCAATGGTCAGACGTATGCAAGAGATCTCTACCATTCCGCTAGATGTTCACCTAATGCTCGAAAACCCGGATTTTTGGGCTAAGGAATACGCCAGTGCTGGCGTCTTCTCTGTAACTGTTCATTATGAGGCCTGTGAAAATCCTATTGATACAGCGAAATCTATCCATGACTGTGGGGTAAGAGCTGGAATTTCAATCAAACCTGCCACTTCAGTAGCTGTTCTTGAAGACATTTACCAGCACTTCGATCAGGTCCTCATCATGTCAGTTGAACCAGGCTTCGGGGGTCAATCCTTCATTATTGAAAGCTTGGAGAAGATCGTTCAAGCTAGAGAATTGCTTGGAAATTCCGATGTTTGGTTGCAGGTTGATGGAGGAGTAGACGAAAGCAACATCAAAACCTTGGCCGCCTTAGGAGCGGATACATTTGTCGCTGGTTCGGCGGTATTCAAGCATTCAGACCGAAGAATTGCTATCGATACCCTGAGAAGGCTTGCTATAGAGGGCGAAGAATCAAACTGATGAGCCTTAATTTGACCAGAAACGAAGTCATTGCACTTGCTAAGCCTGGTGCAGTGATTCCTGTGATAGAAAAAATCTTCGGCGGACACGAAACCCCTATTGGGATCTTCGAAAAGTTTTCAGACACAGAAGCTTCTACTTTTCTTTTGGAGTCTGCCGATCAAGGCGTTTGGTCAAGATACAGCTTCATTGGAATTGAATCTCGCAGTGAAATAATTTTTTCAGACCTCGGAATAGAGATCACCAGCCCCGAGTTACTCTTTCCCAGAAGTGTTGCCACACCTAGTGACCCTCTAGACCTTATAAAAGTTGTGCAAGCATCTTGGCGTGCTCTAGAAACTGAGGATCTTCCACCTCTGATCTCAGGCTTGGTTGGATTATTTGGGTGGGAGTTAATTCGTCAGATAGAGCAAATTGAAAACCATAAAGAGAGTCCATATTATTCCCCGACCATGCATTTGCAGCTGATTCGTGACCTTGTTGTCATCGATCACTCAGAGAACAGTTTGTTGATTGTCTCAAACATATACTGCACCGATGGCCAGGATAGTCAAAGTGAATATGAAAGCGCTCTAGCAAGAATTGATAGGATTCGAGAGACTCTGCAGACCCCAACACAAGCGGAATTCTTCTCGGAAGGTCAGATTAGCTCCGAGGTTGTTACTAGTAATCAAACTCAGCAAGAGTTCATGGATGCGGTTTTGAAAGCCAAGGAGTATGTCCGCATTGGTGATGTATTCCAAGTAGTTATTTCACAAAGGTTTGAAGTTCCAGTGATAGCCAAACCCATCGATGTCTACAGGGTATTGCGCTCCATTAATCCGAGCCCATACATGTATTTGTTGAACTTCAAAGACTCAAGGGGGCGCTATTGCGTTGTCGGCTCCTCACCTGAGGCTTTAGTGAAAACTCAATCTGGGGAAGTCACAATGCACCCGATTGCTGGTTCCAGACCGCGCGGAGCAAGCCCCGATGAGGATGACACCTTGGCTAAGGAACTTCTAGCGGATAGGAAGGAACAAGCGGAGCATCTCATGCTTGTTGATTTAGCGCGGAACGACTTACTAAAGGTTTGCGAACCCGACTCTATTTCTGTTCGGAAATTCATGAACGTAGAGCGCTTCAGCCACGTTATGCATCTAGTTTCTGATGTTCGGGGGAGCTTAAAGGCCGACTCAACCCCAATTGATTTGCTCAAAGCAACATTTCCAGCAGGAACACTCTCTGGCGCTCCCAAACCACGAGCTCTTGAGATCATCGAAGAGTTAGAGCCGGAAAAACGCGGAGTTTTCGGCGGGGTAGTTGGATATTTGGATTTCGCAGGAAACGCAGATTTGGCAATTGCCATCAGAACTGGACTAATTCGAGATGGAATCGCTTATGTACAAGCTGGCGCTGGAATTGTGCTTGATTCTGATCCCGAAAGCGAATACAAGGAAACAATTGCCAAGGCATCTGCTGTTTTGCGCGCCATTAATCAGGCAAACAGTAATTTTGCAGGCTGAGACTTGTTAAGATTGCAACATAGGAAAGGTAATTAGATGAATACCTCACACGATGACACAAGCCATGGAAATTCAATTGCTGCTTGGACAGCTGTTATAACTGCGACCATTGGCGTCACTATCGTAACCGTAGGCTACCTTTTCTCAAACGGCATTATGCTTTTGGCCGGGGGCGTCTTAACACTTGTTTCTATACCTCTTGGTGCGGTTTTATCAAGAATGGGTTACGGCATAGCCGGGAAAAACAACAAATAAATAATGCTCGATGACTTGTATGCAGGTAGCGTTGCCGACGCTGCCACTAGAAGTCAGTCGGTAACAGTGCAGCAACTTGAGAGGCTCATTTCAAATCAGTCTCCAGCTCTGGATAGCCTTACTGTCTTCGAGTCAAATTCTTCGGTAAATGTTATCGCCGAGATTAAACGAGCATCCCCATCTAGAGGCGATTTGGCTCCGATACCTGATCCTGCTGCCTTAGCCAGGCTCTATCAAAACTCTGGTGCATCGGCTATAAGTGTGCTCACTGAACAAAGAAAGTTCAAGGGAACCTTAGACGACCTGAAGGCGGTGAGAAACGCTGTATCACTGCCAATCTTGAGAAAAGACTTTATCGCCAACGAGTATCAAATACTTGAGGCAAGAGCATTCGGTGCTGATTTAGTCTTACTTATTGTCGCTGGGCTGAACCATCCGCAACTGCGTCATCTATTCGACTTCATTGAGTCATTTGGCATGCAGGCTTTGGTTGAAACTCATTCCGCAGAGGAAGTGAAAATAGCTGCAGATTTGGGGGCCAAGATTATTGGGGTCAATGCAAGAAACCTCAGAACTTTCGAGACTGACCTTCGACTATTTGAGAACTTGATTTCCCTTATCCCGAGCGATTCTCTGGCCATAGCCGAATCGGCCATTAGAACAGTTAGCGACGTTGAGAACTATGCCATTCATGGAGCTCAAGGGGTTCTGGTTGGGGAGGCCTTAGTCACAGGTGAGCCTGACTCTCTTATCCGTTCTTTCGCTGCAGTTGCAAAGCATAGAATTTGACTCATGAGTGAAAACTCCAACCTGAGAGGCCAGGCGGGGCCATATTTCGGTGAATTCGGCGGACGATTTGTTCCCGAGTCACTAATCGCTGCTCTCGACGAACTTGAATATACCTACAATCAGGCTAAAAGCGATCCCTCTTTCGCTTCAGAGCTATCCGAATTGAATAGAACCTATGTCGGCAGAGCGTCACTGATTACTGAAGTCCCGAAGTTCGCAGCGTTGGTTGGGGATGTTCGAGTTTTCCTAAAGCGAGAAGATCTGAACCACACCGGCAGCCACAAAATAAATAATGTTATCGGTCAGGCACTTCTGGCTAAGCGAATGGGGAAGACTCGAATAATTGCAGAAACCGGTGCTGGACAGCACGGGGTAGCTTCAGCTACGGCAGCTGCATTGTTTGGACTCGAATGCGTTGTCTACATGGGAGAAGTTGATACCAAACGACAGGCACTGAATGTAGCCAGAATGAAACTACTCGGCGCGACTGTTATTCCAGTGACAACGGGATCTCGGACACTAAAGGATGCAATCAACGAAGCACTTCGCGACTGGGTTGCCAATGTGGAAAACACGCACTACCTTCTAGGCACTGTTGCTGGGCCACATCCTTTCCCAACAATGGTCAGAGATTTCCACTCAGTTATCGGAGTTGAATCTCGAGAACAAATGTTGGAGCTGACTGGAAAACTTCCCGATGTCGTTGCAGCTTGTGTTGGCGGAGGTTCAAATGCCATAGGTATTTTCCACGCTTTCCTCGATGAAGATGTAAGGCTTTGGGGATTTGAAGCTGCCGGCCATGGAGTTGACACCGGTATGCATGCCGCAACGCTTAGTAAAGGAAAAATCGGTGTATTGCATGGAGCTAAGAGCTACATGCTCCAAGACGAAGACGGGCAGACACTTGAAAGCCACTCGATCTCAGCGGGACTAGATTATCCAGGAGTAGGACCAGAACACTCTTGGCTTAAGGATTTGCAGAGAGCTGAATACTTTGGTGTCACCGATGATGAAGCTATGCAGGCACTAAAGGCACTAGCGGAAACCGAGGGAATTATCGCAGCCATAGAAACCGCTCACGCTCTCGCCGGGATTATTAAGGAAGGAAATAGGCTTCCTGCCGGTTCGAACATTTTGGTGAATCTCAGTGGACGCGGGGATAAGGATATGGAAACAGTTGGTAAGTATTTCGGCTTCCTAGGTGATGACTAATGGCTAGCACAGCAAATCTAATCAGAGAGATTCGTGCCACTAATCAATCGGTGTTGATTGGTTACTTCCCGGCGGGATACCCAACCTTAGCTGACTCTGTCGAAGCCTGTCTGGCAATGTTGGATTCGGGAGTTGATGTCTTAGAACTAGGTGTGCCATATAGCGATCCAGTTATGGATGGACTGGTTATTCAACAGGCTACTGAAACCGCTCTGGCGAATGGCTTCAAACTTTCACAGGTATTTGAGGTTATCAAGAGAATTAAAGAACTCTCAGACAAGCCAGTTTTGGTTATGAGCTATTGGAACCCCATTATTCAATATGGGGTGGAGCGCTTCGCAAAAGATCTCAAAGAATCTGGAGCGGCTGGTTTAATTACCCCCGATTTGATTCCCGATGAAGCTGGGCAATGGTTGGCCGTCTCGGACCAACTGAATTTGGATCGAGTCTTTATGGCAACTCCATCATCATCCCAACAACGACTTGCCAAGGCCGCCGAGCTAAGTCGAGGATTCGTATATGCAGTCTCAACCATGGGTATAACTGGGGCTCGTGAGGATTTGGATGCTAAGGCTAGGGCTGTAGTGTCAGGAATCAAAGCTGCCGGGAGTCAGACACCCGTCTGTGTTGGTATTGGTATTTCAAGTGGAGTTCAGGTTGCTGAAGTAAACTCCTATTCGGACGGTGCCATCGTTGGCAGTGCCATCATCAATGCCTTCAACACAGGCGGCATTGACAATTTGCGTAAAACCGTAAAATCTTTGAAAGCAGGTGCTCAAAAGTGAGCTACTTTGGTTCGATTCCCTCACCAACAATTAGTGACTTTCAACTAGGTCCCTTTTTAGTTCACTTCTACGCTCTATTCATTCTGCTAGGTATCGTAATCGCAACTGTATTCGCAGCTGGCAGACTAAGAGCCTGGGGGATGAAAGCTGGATATGCAGTAGACATAGCCATCTGGGCAGTTCCGCTAGGCATCATCGGTGGAAGATTATTTCACGTCCTTACTCACTTCAACGATTACTTTGGTCCTGGCAAAGACTGGGTTTCCATGTTCAGGCTCTGGGAGGGTGGCTTAGCCATTTATGGCGCTATCATCTTCGGCGCACTCGGAGCATACATCGCTTGCCAAGTTGAGATTAAAGCCATTGGCATGAGACCAGTTGGCATCAGGTTTCTTACCTTCGCCGATGCGGTTGTCCCAGGTCTTTTAGCTGCCCAGGCAATCGGTAGATTCGGAAACTACTTCAATCAGGAATTGTTCGGGGCACCAACGGATTTACCTTGGGGGCTCGAGATACCAATTACCAATCCTTACTACCCGACTGGGTTACCTGCGGGTGTCACCTTTCACCCAACGTTTTTGTATGAATCCCTTTGGTCACTGCTAGGAATACTCGTCCTTCTCGTCATTGAAAGATTCTTCAACCTTCGCTGGGGCCGAATGTTTGCTCTTTACTTGGTCTGGTATGGCATCGGACGATTTATGATCGAGTCAATTCGCCTTGACCCGGCTGACATCTTCCTTGGTTTGAGAACCAATCAGTGGTCTGCGCTGCTGGGTGCTCTTGTCGGTCTAGCGCTTTTCCTAGTTCAGACGGTCAAACATACTGGAAGAGAGGACACCGGGTATCTCCCTGGTTACCCAAAGCCAGTCAGTGAAAAGATCGAGGCTCAAGAAAATACTCTGGAATCAGTAAAAGAATCAGAGCACGAAGCATCTGAAAAGACATCGAACTTTGAAGCCGAAGTTAAAACCACAAACGAGGAAACTAATGAGAAGAGCTAAAATCATCGCCACCCTTGGACCGGCAACTTCTACCTATGAGAGCATCAGGGCCATAATAGACGCTGGGGTGGATGTGGCTCGCATGAACTTGAGCCATGGTAGCCATGAGGTGCACGAAGAAATTTACCGGACAGTTCGTCAGGCTGCTGAAGATGCTGGAAAGCCGTTAGGAATCTTCGTTGACTTGCAAGGACCAAAGATTCGCCTAGGCAAATTTTCGGGCGGTCCAGTTACTTTGGCAAAAGGCGACATCTTCAAAATAACTACCGATGACATTCAGGGAAACCAAGAGATTTGTTCAACAACTTTTAAGGGGTTACCTGGAGATGTCAAAGTTGGTGACACTTTGCTAATCGATGATGGAAAAGTGGGTTTGCGAGCAACCGAAGTTAGCGATACTACCGTGACAACTGTAGTTGAGGTAGCTGGAGTAATTAGCAATAACAAGGGAATCAATCTGCCAGGGGTTGCAGTAAACGTCCCCGCTCTGAGTGAGAAAGATGAGGAAGATCTTCGCTGGGCTCTTCATTTGGGCGTTGACATGATTGCTCTATCTTTCGTGAGAAATGCATCAGACATAAATCGTGTCCACGAAATTATGAAAGAAGAAGGAAGAGCTCTTCCAGTCATCGCAAAGATCGAAAAGCCACAGGCAGTTGAAGCCTTGGAGGAGATCATAGATGCATTTGATGGAGTAATGGTAGCCAGGGGAGACCTTGGTGTTGAATTGCCATTCTGGCAAGTGCCACTGGTGCAAAAGCGGGCGATAGAACTTTCCAGGCGTTGGGCTAAACCGGTTATTGTCGCAACACAAATGCTCGAGTCAATGATTGATGCGTCGAGGCCTACTCGGGCCGAAGCTAGCGATGTGGCGAACGCCGTTCTGGATGGCGCTGATTGCCTAATGCTTTCAGGGGAAACCTCTGTCGGAAAATACCCGGTTGAAACAGTTTCAGCCATGGCCAGCATCATTGAATCGACTGAAGAAAACGGTTTGGACAGAATACCTGGACTTGGCACCAAACCACACACCCATGGCGGAGCTGTAACACTTGCAGCAGCCGAAATTGCTGAGCTTTTGGAGTCGAAGTTCATCTGTGTGTTCACCGAAAGTGGTGACTCATTGAGAAGAGTCTCAAGACTTCGCCACCAGATTCCGATTGTTGCTTTCACACCAAACGAAGATACTTTAAAAAGATTGTCTATGGTTTGGGGTTCAAATGTTTACCTGGTGGAAACTGTCACTCACACGGATGCAATGATTTTGCAAGTTGATGAGATTCTATTGGGCGAGAAGATTGCCGAAATCGGTGACGAAGTTGTTGTAGTTGCTGGAACCCCACCAGGTATTCCTGGATCTACAAACTCACTCCGTGTCCACCGAGTTGGCGATGCTAAAAACGGAATTGTCCCTGCATATAATCGCTAGATGTTGAAAGAGACCTAGTTGGACTAGGTCTCAGTTTTGGTGCCGAAGGTGGGAGTCGAACCCACACGCCCTTTCGAGCAAAGCATTTTGAGTGCTCCGCGTCTGCCATTTCGCCACTTCGGCAAGCAACAAAATAAGAGTCTAAACCATTTATAACGAGTATGGTAATCCTATGATTAGGTCACCTAGAGTAGTGGTTGCAGAGGATGAGGCTATCATCCGTCTAGACATCGTTGAAACTTTGACCGAGGCTGGATTCGACTGCGTTGGGCAGGCCGGAGATGGCCAGGAAGCAATCAGATTGGCTCTAGAACTTAAACCTGATTTGGTTCTAATGGACATTAAGATGCCTGGTACGGATGGGCTGATGGCAGCCGAAGCACTCAGAGAGCATAAGATTCCAGTTGTTTTATTGACTGCTTTTAGCTCTCCGGACTTGATTGATCGGGCCAGCGAAGCTGGAGTCTATAACTATGTTGTCAAGCCGTTCAATCCAAGCAATTTGATTCCAGCTTTGCGGATAGCACTTTCACTTCAGGAGAGAATTCTTCGACAAGAAGCTGAAATTGAAGAAGTAAACGAGAAACTCGAAACTAGAAAACTCGTGGAACGTGCCAAAGCCCTTCTTACAGAGCAAATGCAGCTGAATGAGCCGGAAGCTTTCCGCTGGATTCAGAAGGCTTCGATGGACCGACGATTAACCATGAAGCAGGTTGCACAGACGGTAATTGAGCAATTAGGTAGCAACTAGCGATTATCTCTTAGAAAGTTAGTAATTCTTACCGTTGAAAGTCTGTTTCCAGCCTCATCGGTTACAACTACCTCATGGGTCGTCAAGTTTTTTCCAATGTTTATCGCCTTGGCAGTTGCAGTGATAAGTCCTGAACTACAGCTCTTAGTGTGTGAGGCATTTATTTCAATTCCGACAGCGTGGCGACCTTGACCGGCTGCAACATTGGCACAGCCACTACCTAAGGTTTCGGCGATGACCACATAAGCACCACCATGAACTATCCCCAGCGGTTGTCGGTTGCCTTCAGCAGGCATGGTTGCCACGCCACCTTGGGCAGACATCGAGAGAACTTTTATGCCCATTTTCTCAGCTAGTTCTCCAACTCCTCTGGATTCTAGCCACTTGACTACGTCCTCGTGCATTGGCTCAGACATACGCTTTCCTTTGATCAAACTTGGCTTTAGGCCAAGTTAGGCTTACAACATGACCAGCAAGGGTAAGCCTACACTTCTACTAATCGATGGACACTCTTTGGCATTCCGAGCTTTTTACGCGTTAAGTCCAGATTCTTTCAAGACGCCTGATGGTCAACACACCAACGCGGTTCATGGATTCATCTCCATGATGTTAAACATAATTGCCAACGAAAAACCAACCCATTTAGCGGTCGCTTTTGATTTGTCTCGAGTTTCATTCCGCACAGAACAGTATCCGGAATACAAAGGCACTCGAGGTGAAACGCCACCTGAGTTCAATGGTCAAACAGAGTTGCTGACTGAGGCACTTGCAGCTATGAACATCACCACCTTGACCCGGGAGAATTATGAGGCTGATGACATAATCGCTAGCTTGGCGGATCAAGGTGCAGCCCAAGGATTTGAAGTTTTAATCGTGTCGGGAGACAGAGACACCTTCCAGCTGATCCAAGAAGAGGTTACGATACTGTACCCGGTCAAAGGCGTAATGAACTTAGCCCGAATGAATGACGCCGCAGTGGTTGAAAAGTATGGAATTCATGCCAAGCAATATCCGGATTTAGCGGCACTGGTTGGCGAAACCAGCGATAACCTGCCAGGTATTCCAGGTGTTGGGCCAAAAACAGCTGCAAAATGGTTGCAGCAATATGGTGATTTGGCTTCGATTCTAAAGGCGGCTGAGGAGATCAGCGGCAAGGTTGGTGAAAGCCTCAGAGAACATAGAGAACTCGTCGTTAGAAACCGAAAACTAAATCATTTGGTTAGAGATCTTGACATTGGGATGCCATTCGAATCTTTTGCTATGAAACCCGTAGAAGAGGATAACCTCCGTGCAACCTTTGCAAAACTTCATTTTAGGTCACTTCTTGAGAGAGTTTTCAAGGGACTAGGCGTAATTCGCTCGGACAAAGCAAATGTTGAAGCCATCACGCTAGTAAGCCAAGCTGAAACAACCGGAGCAGCGCAAACACAGCTTGAACTTCCTAACGCTACTGAGTTGAGCGAAAAGGCTTTAGAGAAGTTATTTTCGAGCAAAACAGTTGTCGCTGTATTCCCTGTATTTGACGAGGGTGATCTAATTGGGGTCGGGTTGGCGACTGATAAAGAAAGACTTTATTTAGATTACAAATCTAACAAAAAGGAACTTGGGAAATTTTTTGAGTCAGATGTGACCAAAAATATTTTTGACTCTAAACGCATCCAGCGTTGGTTACTGAATCAGAAAATACATCTTGAATCAGTAATCGATGACCCTATGTTGATGGCTTACGTCGAAAACCCTCTGCGTCGCAATTTCGGTGCTGAAGAGCTAATTTCCGAGTTCCTTGGACTCAGTATTTCCTCAACGCAGGAGATAGGTGAGGATGGTCTCGATCTTTCTGCGATAGCTTGGTATCTAAATCCACTCTGCAAAAAGATCAATGAAACACTTGTTCAAAGCAAACAGGATTTCATTTACAAGAGCGTGGAACTACCATCTGCCAGAGCACTAGCAAAAATGGAACAGGTCGGCGTAAGCATTAATACGGCGGATCTCACCAAATTGATCAAGCAATTGGATAAAGAAATTTCACAATTGGCTTCAGAGTGTTACAAGATAATTGCTAAAGAAATTAACCTAGCCTCTCCTAAACAACTGCAGACTGTGCTGTTCGATGACTTAGGAATGCAGGGTACCAGTAAGGTGAAAACCGGGTTCTCAACTAATGCTGAGGCATTGACTACCCTCTTCGAACAAACTGGACACCCATTCCTAGAGAAGTTGCTGCAACATCGAGAAGTAACAAAGATTAGGCAGATTGTCGAAACAATCTCCAAAACCGTCGAATCAGATGGTCGCATCCACACCACCTATGTTCAAACTGGAACTTCAACCGGTCGACTTTCTTCAGAGAATCCTAATTTGCAAAACATTCCTGTTCGAACTGAACGCGGACGGCTCATTCGAGACGCCTTCGTAGTCGGCGATGATTACGAAACACTTTTGACCGCGGACTATTCTCAAATTGAAATGCGTATCCTTGCACACCTAAGCCAGGACTCAGGTTTGATAGAAGCATTTAAATCCGGTGAAGATTTGCATAAATTCGTAGGCGCAAGGATTTACGGCGTTCAACCAGACGAAGTAACTTCTGCTATGCGTAGCAAAGTCAAGGCCATGTCTTATGGATTGGTCTACGGACTGAGCGAATATGGTCTTGCCAAGCAACTTAGAATAAGCAATGCTGACGCCAAACAGTTGATGGCCGATTATTTCGCTAGGTTCGGTGGAGTAAGAAACTATCTAGCAAAAGTGGTTGATGATGCCAAACTTAACGGCTTCACAACCACAATTTACGGCCGGCGTCGTCCATTCGATGATCTGAATAGTAAAATCTTCACGATTCGTGAGAATGCTAGGCGCGCTGCACTAAATGCTCCAATCCAAGGCACAGCGGCCGACATTATGAAACTTGCCATGATCAAAGTTGATCATTTACTGGTTGAAGCCAAAATGAAAAGCAGGATTCTCCTTCAGGTTCATGATGAGCTAGTAATTGAAGTCGCTAAAGGCGAGTTGGAGAAAGTAAAGTCGCTTGCTATCAAGGGGATGACCGAAGCGGCTAAATTGGACGTTCCTCTAGAAGTAAGTATTGGAGTCGGTAAGAGCTGGGACGAGGCGGCCCATTGACCGTTTCAGCTTTGGTCGTAGTTAGCGGTGAAAGTGGTTTGCATGCGCGGCCAGCGGCAGAGATCGTGAAGTTAGTGCAGGGTGCCAATCACACTGTCTCTATCACTAATCAGGCGGGTAAAAGGGTCTCCGGAGCTAGCCTGCTAGGGATCCTCAGTCTAGGTGTCAAAGCTGGAGAGACTATAGAAATTGAGGTTGACGGACCCTCAGCCGATGAGGTGTTGGATCTTCTAAAGGCCGTTGTTACAGGCTAAAAACCCTTGTAGACTTGGCAAGGTTCAGTTTTGAACCAAATCCCCATCCATCCGCTTGGTGAGCTAAATACTTATCAGGCCCGAGTAAAAACAGAACGAGATATTTTCTCTATGACAAGTACTGAAAGCGCAACCCCACAGGTTGCTGTCAACGACATCGGCACCACTGAACAGCTTTTAGCTGAAATCGAAAAAACCCTCAAATCTTTCAACGACGGGGACCTAATCTCTGGAATCGTTGTCAAGATTGACCGCGATGAGGTTCTCCTCGATGTCGGTTACAAAACCGAAGGTGTTATCCCTTCTCGTGAACTTTCCATTAGACATGATGCGGCTCCTGGCGACATTGTCGCTGTTGGGGACTCAATTGAAGCTCTAGTTCTTCAGAAAGAAGACAAAGAAGGTCGTCTAATCCTTTCTAAAAAACGCGCCCAATACGAACGCGCATGGGGAGATGTTGAAAAGATCAAAGAGACCGATGGCGTTGTCAACGGTCTGGTTATAGAAGTGGTTAAAGGTGGTCTGATTGTCGACATTGGTCTACGTGGATTCCTTCCAGCTTCACTAATCGAACTGCGTCGGGTACGCGATCTTTCCCCTTACCTAGGGCAAACGGTTGAAGCCAAGATTCTCGAGCTAGACAAGAACAGAAACAACGTTGTCTTATCTCGTCGTGCTCTTTTAGAAGAGTCACAGACGGCAAACCGCACAACATTCCTTGCAGACTTGGCTAAGGGTCAAATTCGCACCGGTGTTGTTTCATCAATCGTGAACTTTGGAGCTTTCATTGACCTAGGCGGTGTTGACGGTTTGGTACACGTTTCAGAGCTCTCTTGGAAGCACATCGAACATGCCAGCGAAGTTGTTGAAATAGGTCAAGAAGTAACTGTTGAAGTACTCGAAGTAGACAACGACCGCGAACGCGTCTCACTTTCACTCAAGTCAACTCAAGAGGACCCTTGGCAGGTATTCGCAAGAAATCACGCTATCGGTCAGTTCGCTCCGGGTAAAGTAACCAAAATTGTTCCTTTCGGCGCTTTCGTTAGAGTTGCCGATGGCATTGAAGGCCTAGTACACATTTCGGAACTTTCGGCAAAGCACATTGATCTGGCCAGCCAAGTTGTAACTGTAAACCAAGATGTATTCGTTAAGGTTATCGACATCGACCTTGACCGTCGCAGAATTTCTTTGTCGCTAAAGCAGGCAACCGAAGAAACAGATCCATTTGGCACTGACTTCAACCCAGCACTTTACGGTTTGGCTACTGATTTCGATGACCAGGGTAACTACAAGTACCCAGAAGGTTTCGATCCTGCCACCAGTGAATGGAAACCAGGCTATGAAGAAGCTAAGGCTAAGTGGGAGAAGGAGTATGCCGAAGCCCAGGCTCGTTGGGAGGAGCACAAGAAGCAGGTTGCTGCAACTCATGAGCTCGAAGCAACTCTTCCAGACACCAAGCCTGAAGTGACTGAGAGCAACGCAACTTCGACATCATCAGAAGGCATGGAGTCAACAGGAACCTTATCTGAAGATGCATCATTATCTGCACTCAAGGAACAACTAGGCGAAGCCGAGTAACATTTCGTAGCATTCGGGGTTGAGTTTGGCTCAACCCCGTTTGTTTTAACCAAGTTAGGCTTATAGTCATGTATCTGATTGGTCTGACTGGCGGGATTGCGGCAGGAAAGAGCACTGTAGCCAAACTCTGGAGAGAACTTGGTGGTATCGAGATTGATGCTGACCAACTTGCCAGAGAAGTGGTTGAGGCTGGATCTGAGGGTGCAAACCAGATTCTAGAGAAATTTGGCGAAAGTTTTTTTTCGGAGGATGGAACCCTGGACCGCAAGAAATTGGGGGCTATTGTATTCTCCGACCAACGAGCTCGACTGGAACTTGAAGCTATAGTTCATCCGTTGGTGAGGCGACGAGCTCTCGAAATCTTGGCTAACCTATCCGAGGAAGCGCTGGTTGTATACAATGTGCCACTCCTCGTTGAGGCAAAAGTGGACCTTCCATTTGACGTAATAGTCACAGTGGAAGCTCCAGAGGATGAACGAGTACAACGACTCATCAACAACAGGGGTATGACGGTTGCTGAAGCCAAAGCCAGGATTGACAACCAAGCCAAGCCCATTGATAGGGCACAGATTGCCGACCACATTCTCAACAGCAACCAATCAATTGAACTGCTTCTAAATGAAGCCAGAGCCTTATGGGCAAAGTTTCAAAAGGACGCGGCATTGAAATGAAAGACCAAACTAGAGCTTTCAGACCTTTCGAAGTTATAAGTGAATACAAGCCCTCGGGGGATCAACCCAATGCCATTGAAGAGCTAACCCAAAGGATTTTGGCTGGTGAAAAAGATGTCGTATTGCTTGGAGCAACTGGAACTGGTAAATCCGCTACTACGGCATGGCTGATAGAGAAACTGCAGAGACCAACTCTTGTCCTTGCTCACAACAAGACACTAGCGGCTCAGTTAGTCAACGAATTTCGAGAACTGCTGCCAAACAATGCCGTCGAATACTTCGTAAGTTATTACGATTACTATCAACCAGAGGCCTATGTTCCTCAAACCGATACTTTCATTGAAAAAGACTCGAGTATTAACTCCGAGGTTGAACGTCTTCGCTACTCAGCGACAATGAGTTTGCTCAGTCGAAGAGATGTTGTTGTGGTCAGCACAGTCTCCTGCATCTATGGACTTGGAGCTCCAAGTGAATACCTAGACATGTCTCTTCCGCTGCACCGAGGGCAGACTATTGATAGAGACGAGCTAATTCGAGAGTTCGTCAGCATGCAGTATCAGCGAAATGACTATGACTTTAGTCGAGGGAACTTCCGAGTTAAGGGTGACACCATTGAAATCATTCCGGTGTATGACGAGTTAGCAATTCGCCTTGAACTTTTCGGTGACGAGGTTGAAAAAATCTACCAGCTTCATCCTTTGACCGGTGAAATTGTAAAAGAACTTGATACGGTAAACGTCTATCCCGCTAGTTACTATGTCACATCTCCCGAGCGCATGGGCATTGCACTTGAAAATATCGAACATGAAATGGTAGCCAGGGTTAAAGAGCTTGAAACTCAAGGCAAATTACTCGAAGCCCAAAGGATAAAAATGCGAACCACCTTTGATTTAGAAATGATCAGGGAGCTCGGATTCTGCTCAGGCATAGAAAATTACTCCAGACACCTCGACGGCAGAGAACCTGGTTCTGCTCCGTCTTGCTTACTTGATTATTTCCCAGAGGATTTTCTCACCGTCATAGACGAATCCCACGTCACAGTGCCTCAGATTGGTGCGATGTATGAAGGTGACTCATCCAGAAAACGCACCTTGGTGGAATACGGTTTTAGATTGCCATCTGCTTTGGATAACCGTCCTCTGAAGTGGACTGAGTTCCTCGATAGAGTCGGCCAAACTGTTTACCTGTCGGCCACTCCAGGCAAGTATGAGCTAGGCGTAAGCGATGGTGTTGTTGAGCAAATTATCCGACCAACTGGATTGGTTGACCCACAGGTGCTAATCAAACCGACCAAGGGGCAGATCGATGACTTACTAGAGGAAGTCAAAAAGCGGGCCGAAAGAGACGAACGTGTCCTAGTTACCACGTTAACCAAGAAGATGTCTGAAGAACTTACTGATTTCCTAACCGAAGCTGGAGTGAGAGTCCGTTACCTACACAGTGATGTTGACACGTTGCGCCGGGTGGAATTACTTAGAGAGCTTCGAACGGGAGTTTTCGATGTCTTGGTGGGAATAAACTTGCTGCGAGAAGGACTAGACCTACCTGAAGTTTCTCTGGTTAGCATCCTTGATGCCGACAAAGAAGGTTTCCTGCGTTCGACAACATCTCTAATCCAAACTATAGGTCGCGCTGCAAGAAACGTGTCCGGCGAAGTCCACATGTATGCGGATCGAATAACAGATTCCATGGCACGGGCGCTTGACGAAACCAATAGAAGACGTGAAAAGCAAATTGCATATAACAAGGAAAGAGGCCTTGATCCTCAACCACTACGAAAGAGGATTTCAGACATTACCGATGCAATACTGAGTGAAGAGAAGGACACCGCGGAATTATTGGAAAACAGCAAAAAGCGATCCAGAGACGGTAAACCGGTGATACCTGTTCGAAAGCGACCCGATCAGAACAGCAGCTATGACGATTTGATTGATTTAGTGGTTGATTTGGACGCACAGATGAGAGCTGCGGCTACGGAACTCAATTTCGAGTTAGCTGCGAGGCTGAGAGATGAAATTAGCGAACTAAAATACACGATTCGGCAAATCGACAAGGTTTAGCAAGTTAAAATTGTCCCTATGCCCGTAATCCAAATTCCTGCCAAAGAAAAGCTCGTTATCAAAGGGGCCAGAGTTCACAACCTCAAAAACCTGACTCTGGAGATACCGAGAAATGCCATGGTGGTTTTCACCGGGCTTAGTGGTTCGGGTAAATCATCGCTGGCCTTCGATACTATTTTCGCTGAAGGTCAGCGACGTTACGTCGAGTCACTGAGCGCGTATGCCAGACAATTTCTGGGCCAGGTGGATAGGCCAGACGTCGATTTCATTGAAGGACTCTCGCCTGCAGTTTCTATTGACCAAAAGTCAACAAACCGAAATCCTCGCTCAACAGTTGGAACTATTACAGAGATTCATGATTACCTTCGGTTGCTTTGGGCAAGGATTGGGGTTCCGCACTGTGCCACCTGTGGAGAAAAGATCTCGAAGCAAACCACCCAACAAATCGTAGATCAAATCATGCAGTTACCTGCAGGAACTAAATATCAGGTACTCGCTCAAGTAGTCGACCAGAAGAAAGGCGAATTTGTTGATTTATTCAAAGAACTAATCGCCCAAGGATTCGCAAGAGCAGTTGTTGACGGGGAACTTATTTCACTCAGTGAAGCCAAGCCGCTCAAAAAGACCTTCAAACACGACATTGCCGTGGTCATTGATCGACTGGTGGCTAAAGCTGACATTACACAGCGTTTGACTGACTCAGTCGAGACGGCCTTGAAACTAACCAATGGCAGAGTCACCATAGACCTGGTGGATCTGGAAGGCGAAGGAAAGTATCGCAATTTCAGTGAGAGGATGTCCTGCCCAAACGAACATCCGCTGGCGTTGACTGAAATCGAACCTAGGACTTTTTCCTTTAACGCGCCATTTGGCGCTTGCCAAACCTGTTCCGGGCTTGGAACCAAAATGGCAGTTGACAAGGATTTGGTCATCGGAGATCCCTCTGAATCAATCCTTGGCGGTGTAATTCGTCCTTGGTCTACTCAAGGTAAAGGGCTTTTTACCTATTACACAAGATTGGTAACTGGACTGGCTAAAGATATGGACTTCTCTCTGGAGACTCCATGGCAGGACCTACCGGAAGAAGTCCAAGACGCGGTGCTCTACGGTAATAACTTCGACGTGCAAATGAAATGGAAAAACCGCTACGGTCGAGAACTGCGCTATACCACTGGATTTGAAGGTGCACTAAATTACATCGAAAGAAAATACCTTGAGGCTGATAACGATTGGGGTCGAGGTCGGTGGGCGGAGTATCTCCGAGAAACGCCGTGTCCGGATTGCAACGGCACAAGGTTACGCCCAGAGGTTTTGGCAGTTAAGGTTTCGGGTCATTCGATAGCAGATGTCTGCAATATCAGTTTGGGCGAATCAATGATGTTCTTTGGCAAACTCAAGCTTGATAAGCGGGACGAGAAGATAGCGGCACAGGTACTCAGAGAGATACGAGCCAGACTTGAATTCCTGATAGCAGTTGGCCTTGATTATCTTTCCTTAGAGCGAGCTGCAGCAACACTCTCCGGTGGAGAAGCTCAGAGAATACGTCTTGCCACACAGATTGGCGCTGGACTTACTGGTGTGCTGTATGTTCTTGATGAACCGAGCATCGGATTACACCAGAGAGACAACAGAAGACTAATTGAAACACTTCTTAAGCTTAGAGACCTCGGTAACACTCTTATCGTGGTGGAACATGACGAGGACACTATCAAGGCTGCGGACTGGTTAGTTGACATAGGTCCTGGCGCTGGAGTTCACGGCGGGGAAGTAGTGCACAGTGGAAGTTACAAAGCGATTCTCAGCAATAAGGACTCAATCACCGGAAAGTATTTAGCCGCAAAGCAGGTGATCGCCACTCCTAAGAAAAGACGGAAAGTTGATCATAACCGGGTAATTAAAGTTGTTGGAGCTAGAGAAAACAATCTTAAAAATGTCGATGTCGAGTTTCCCCTCGGGAGTTTCATATCAGTTACCGGAGTCTCAGGCTCAGGGAAATCCTCGTTGGTAAATGATGTTTTGTACGAGGTGCTAGCCAACAAACTCAATGGTGCCAAAGGTGTTGCTGGCAAACACACACGGGTCGAAGGCCTAGAGCAACTGGATAAGGTAGTTCACGTCGATCAAAACCCAATTGGCCGAACCCCAAGGTCTAACCCTGCTACATATACAGGTGTCTTCGATCACATCAGGAAGCTGTTTTCAGAAACAGCCGAATCTAAAGCCAGAGGCTACCAGCAGGGAAGATTCTCCTTCAACGTTAAAGGTGGCCGTTGCGAAGCTTGCAGTGGTGATGGCACTCTAAAAATTGAGATGAACTTCCTGCCAGATGTCTATGTATTATGCGAAGTCTGTCACGGAGCACGATACAATCGAGAAACTTTGCAAGTGAAATACAAGGGAAAGTCAATTGCGGAAGTGCTCGAGATGCCGATATCCGAAGCTGCCGAATTCTTTGCACCTATCTCGGCTATTGCACGTTTTCTGGACACATTGGTTGAAGTGGGTCTTGGCTATGTGCGTCTCGGCCAAAGCGCAACCACCCTTTCCGGTGGTGAAGCACAAAGAGTGAAACTAGCCGCTGAACTTCAAAAACGCAGCTATGGCAGGACAGTTTATGTTCTTGATGAGCCAACCACTGGTCTTCACTTTGAGGATGTAAGAAAGCTGCTGTTGGTGCTAAACGGACTGGTTGACAAAGGTAACACTGTAATTGTGATTGAACACAACCTAGACGTGATCAAGAGTGCTGACTGGATAATCGACATTGGCCCTGAAGGTGGTTCCAGAGGTGGAGAAATTGTTGCCACCGGAACGCCGGAAACTGTTGCTAAAAACCAGAAGTCTCACACCGGTAAGTTTTTGAAAGAAATCTTAAGCACAGATGGCTAACGAGGTCAGTTTCCGACCCAAAACGGGGGACATCCCAACCAACCCCGGTGTTTATCGTTTTGTCGATAGCAACGGACGCGTTCTTTATGTTGGGAAAGCCAAGAATCTCAGAGCCAGACTGAGCTCCTATTTCGCTCCGTTGAATAGTCTGCAAGAGAAAACTAGGCGAATGATAACCAGTGCTGCCGATGTCAACTGGACCATAGTCAAGTCTGAGTTTGAAGCTCTGCAACTGGAGTTCACCTGGATAAAAGAGTTCGACCCGCCATTTAACGTCCGATTCAAGGATGATAAGAGTTATCCATATCTCGCTATAACCCTGGGCGATGAAGTGCCCAGAGCCATGGTTACTCGGTCGAGAGATATCAAGTCGGCGAAATATTTTGGACCATACACCAACTCCTGGGCTGTGCGAGAGACCTTGGACACGCTACTGAAGGTCTATCCAGTTAGATCATGTAGCACCGGTGTTTACAAAAGGGCACAGCAAACAAATAGAGCTTGCTTGCTTGCCGATATTGGTAAGTGTTCTGCCCCATGCGTCAAGAGAATCTCTCCCGAAGAACATAAGAAGGTTGCCAAAGAGTTCGCTGAATTTATGCAATCTGGTGATGAGGATTACGTTGAATCGCTTAAAGTTCGTATGAACCAAGCTTCAGAAAACCAGCAGTATGAACTAGCAGCAAAACTCAGAGACGACTTCACGGCATTAGAAACAGTTCTGGAAAAAAGCACCGTGGTCTTCACCGACCAGACCGACGCTGACTTGTTTGGCATTGCCGACGATGAACTAACTGCTGCAGTTAGTCTATTCAGAGTTAGAGGTGGTCGAGTTCGCGGAGCTAGAGGTTGGGTAGTAGATAAAGAAATTGAACGTAGTACAGAGGAATTGGTCGAATACCTCTTGCAAAATGTATATGCTGATGCACTTCGAGGAATTGTTGATGTCCCTAAAGAAATTCTGGTGCCAACATTACCGGCCGATAGTCAAGCGCTTACCCAGTGGTTAGGGGAGCTTCGCGGTTCAAAGGTAGATCTCAGAGTTCCGCAACGAGGTGACAAAAGAGCATTAGCAGAAACTGCATACACTAATGCCAAACATGCGCTAGGGCTATATAAGCTAAAGCGAACAGCGGATTTCACCGCGCGATCTGATGCACTTAGTCAAATACAAGCAGCACTGCATTTAGAAACCGCACCACTGCGCATCGAATGTTTCGACATTTCGCATCTAGCGGGGACCGGAATCGTCGGGTCAATGGTGGTGTTCGAGGATGGGCTTCCTAAAAAGAGTCAATATCGAAAATTCAACATTGAGAATTCAGCCGACGACACGGAATCTATCTATCAAGTGCTTACTAGGAGACTAAAGTATTTAGCTGATGGGGTTCCAGATAATGACAATAAGTTCAGCTATCGACCTGGACTATTAGTCGTTGATGGTGGGCAACCTCAGGTGAACGCGGCCGCAAGAGCGCTAGTCGATTCGGGCATAAAGGACATCAGGGTGGTGGGGTTGGCAAAGAGGCTTGAGGAAATATGGTTGCCGGGAGAGTCATTCCCGTTAATTCTCCCCCGGGGAACAGAGGCGCTATTCATGATGCAGCGCCTTCGCGATGAAGCCCACCGGTTCGCCATCACGGCACAGCGGAAACAGCGTAAATCAGCGATTGCCAGTGAACTTGGCCAGATTGAGGGATTAGGGGACAAACGCATTAAAGCCCTGCTCAAGCGCTTTGGTTCCGCTAAACGACTCAGGGTGGCTACTGTTGAAGAGATCAGCGAAGTGGCTGGGATTGGGTTCAATTTAGCTGCAACTATTAGGGACCGATTGGATGAACAATCCTGACTAAGCAACTCGGGCGTGTCGCAAATTGACTAGAGTTATCTTGAGAGGCAAGGTATTCGATTGAATCAAGACAAGTCCTACGAACTGTTGATTGTCACCGGCATGTCTGGTGCCGGCAGATCAACCGTCGGTAAGGCACTTGAGGACATGGATTGGTATGTAGTTGATAATCTGCCACCCCAACTAATTCGACCAATGGCTGAGTTATTCTCACACTCTGATTCTGAAAAGCCTTCGCTGGCGGTGGTAATTGATGCCCGAGGCGGAGAATTATTCGAAGACTTGAGTGCTCACATTGACTTGCTTCGGTCAAGCAACATTAATGTTCAAGTGCTGTTTTTAGAAGCGAATGACGCAACATTAGTCAAACGGTTCGAGCAAGTCCGAAGACCACACCCACTGCAAGGCGATGGGACAATCACTGACGGAATTCACGCAGAGCGTGATCGGTTGCTAGTGCTTAGATCTCAGGCCGATTACATCATCGATAGCAGTGATCTGAATGTTCACCAATTAGCCCTTAAGATTTCTGAAAGTTTCGCAACAGCTAGTTCGACTCAACTGAATCTGCTTATCCAGAGTTTCGGGTTCAAATACGGAGCGCCAAGTGACGCAGACATGATTGCCGACATGAGATTCATACCCAACCCATTCTGGGATGAGAGGCTTAGACCATTTAATGGTGAAGATGCCGAGATTTCAGATTTCGTGCTCAACCAAGAGGGAGTTGAAGAGTTCATCAGCAGTTACGTTGCAGCTCTAAGACCGGTAATTACAGGGTATCTAAAAGAAAATCGCAAGCATGCAGCAATAGCAATAGGTTGCACCGGAGGAAAGCATCGAAGCGTAGCCATGGCACTCGAACTGGCTAAGCGTTTATCCAATGTCGATGGTATAAAGATCCGCGTCAAACATAGAGACTTAGGCAAGGAGTAATCGTGGCGCTAACTGCGGAACTTAAAGACGAATTAGCTAGGGTAGAAGTTTCCAAAAGCTCGGTGAGAGCCGCCGAGCTGGCAACAATCCTGAGATTCTGTGGTGGCTTACACCTGGTTGGCTCAAAAATAGTAGTCGAAATAGAAGTTGATACCGCCCAGCTGGCCAGAAGAGTAAGCAAGGATCTAGCCGATGTTTTCGGTGTCAGATCTGAGCTTGCCATAATTGCCGCAACCGGTATACGCAAGCAAACAAAGTATCAAATAAAAGTCACCGAAAATGCTGATACTTTAGCCAGACAAACCGGACTAATTGACAGCAGGAATAGACCGGTCCGCGGGCTACCAGCTGCTCTGGTCTCTGGTAGCAAGGCTGACGCCGAGGCGGTTTGGCGCGGAGCTATTCTTGCCCACGGTTCTCTCACCGACCCAGGTCGTTCGGCAACACTTGAAATCACGGCACCAGGAAACGAATCGGCGATGGCGTTGGTTGGCATTGCCCGCCGTTTCGATGTTTCGGCTAAAGTACGCGAGGCTCGCGGTGTTTACCGAGTGGTGGTCAGAGAGCGTGAAGCTATCGTAACTATCTTGAAACATGTTGGAGCACACTCAATCGTCCTTAAGTACCTAGAGTTGCAAGTTCGTCGCGAAGTCAGAGGCCAACTTAATAGGCTGGCAAATTTCGACAACGCCAATTTGATGAGATCTGCAGCAGCCGCGGTTGCCTCGGGACAAAAGGTAAGAAGGGCTCTTGAAATCCTAGGTGACGATGTCCCAGAGCATCTCAGATCTGCGGGTGAGTTAAGATTGAAACATAGAGATGCAAGTCTGGATGACCTGGGCAGACTCGCAGTTCCACCACTTACCAAAGACGCGATTGCAGGTCGAATTAGAAGACTTTTAGCCCTAGCTGACAAGGTTGCTGCTGAACGGGGCATACCTGGCACTGGAATAGCAGAATCTGAAAACTAGAAAGAGGAAATAATGAGCAAGTATGTTTTACCGGAACTAAGTTACGACTACGGAGCACTCGAACCAAATATTTCTGGTCGAATCATGGAACTACACCATGACAAACACCACTTGGCATATGTCAACGGAGCTAACAGTGCCTTAGATGCTCTAGCTGAGGCCAGAGATAAAAATGATCTAACCATGGTGAATAAATTCCAGAAGGACTTAGCTTTCAACCTTGCTGGTCACGTAAACCACACCGTTTTTTGGAAGAACATGTCTCCAGAAGGTGGCGACAAGCCAACTGGCGAATTAGCTGCTGCCATCGACGAATTCTTTGGTTCTTTTGATGCTTTCCGAGCTCATTTCACCGCCAGCGCGCTTGGAATTCAAGGTTCTGGTTGGGCTATCTTGGTTTGGGACATCCTGGGGAAAAAACTAATCATTGAGCAGCTTTATGACCACCAGGGTAACCTAGCAGTCGGCTCTATTCCGCTGCTGATGCTGGATATGTGGGAGCACGCCTTCTATTTGGACTACCAGAACGTGAAGCCTGAATACGTCAAGGCATTCTGGAACATCGTCAACTGGGCGGATGTCCAGGCACGTTTCACCGAGGCTAGCCAGAACACAGCAACCCTTCTGCTACCCTAAAATTAGCTTGCCCACCCAATGACGAGTGGCAAACCTCCCCAAACAAACCTATAAACGCGCTGATAGCGCCTTACAAAATGGAGTCAAAAAGAATGACCACTCGCGTTGGAATCAATGGTTTTGGACGTATCGGCCGAAATTTTCTAAGAGCTGAAATTGCCAAAGGAACTGATCTTGAGATAGTTGCCGTAAACGATCTGAGCGACCCTAAAGGTTTAGCTCACCTGTTGAAGTATGACTCAGTAACAGGTCGTTTAGATCGCGAAGTAACCGTTGACGGCCAGAACATCATTGTCGATGGAACGATAATTAAGGTTCTTGCAGAACGCGATCCAGCAAACCTTGGCTGGGGAGATCTTGGAGTTGACATCGTAATCGAGTCAACTGGCAGATTCACTAACGCAGAGGATGCAAAAAAGCATATCGATGCTGGCGCTAAGAAGGTAATAATTTCGGCACCTGCCACAGGAGAAGATGCAACTTTCGTTATCGGTGTAAATGAACACCTTTACGATCCAGCAAATCACCACATCATATCAAACGCATCATGTACCACCAACTGTCTAGCTCCATTAGCTAAGGTCTTCAACGATTCATTCGGCATTGTGAATGGTTTGATGACTACTGTCCACGCTTACACAGCCGACCAAAACCTTCAGGACGGCCCACACAGTGATCTTCGCCGAGCACGCGCTGCCGCAATTAACATAGTTCCCTCAACAACCGGAGCAGCCAAGGCGATTGGTTTAGTGCTGCCTGAGCTAAAGGGCAAGCTTGATGGTTTCGCTCTCCGCGTTCCAGTGCCAACCGGTTCCATCACTGACCTAACTTTGGTTTCAGCTAAAGAAGTAACTATTGAGGAAATCAAAACAGCTTATAGAGTAGCTGCAGCTTCTGGTCCACTGAAGGGAATCTTGAAATACACCGAGGACGAGATTGTTTCAAGTGACATTGTTACAGATCCACACTCATCAATCTTTGATGCTGGTCTAGTTCGAGTAATCGGCGGAACCACAGTGAAGCTATCTTCCTGGTACGACAACGAGTGGGGTTACTCTAACCGACTAGTAGATCTAACTGAACTTGTGGCGAGCAAACTCTAACTAGATGCGAACTCTAAAGGATCTGCCAGAACTTAAAGGTAAGCGAGTAATACTTCGTTGCGACCTAAACGTTCCGTTAGATGGCAACCAGATAACCGACGACGGTCGTATTCGGGCATCACTTCCAACAATCAACTACCTGTTGGAGCAAGGTGCAAAGCTAATAGTTATCAGCCATTTAGGCAGACCCGATGGATCTCCTGATACCAAATACTCGTTAGAGCCAGTAGCCAAGCGAATGTCTGAGTTACTTACAATCCCAGTTCATTTTTCGTCAGATACAGTGGGGCCTAAGGCAGAATCCGCAGTGGAATTTTTGCAATCAGGCCAGGTCCTGGTTTTAGAAAACCTTAGATTCAATGCTGGGGAGACCGCGAAGGCAGACTCAGAAAGGCTCGCTTTTGCCAAGGATCTTGCCCAATTTGGTGATTTCTTTGTCAGCGATGGTTTTGGAGTTGTTCATCGCAAACAGGCGAGCGTATTCGAGCTTGCAACAATATTGCCCTCATGTGCTGGGCTGCTAATTGAATCTGAACTGAAGGTTCTTGAGCAACTAACTAAAGAACCCGCAAGGCCATATGTTGTTGTCCTAGGCGGATCTAAAGTTTCTGACAAATTGGGAGTAATTGATAATTTGCTTCCTAAGGTCAACTCTTTGCTGATTGGTGGCGGAATGGTTTTCACTTTCTTAGCTGCCATTGGAAAAGGTGTTGGAAAATCACTTCTTGAACCAGATCAGGTCGAAACTGTAAAAGGTTACTTACAGAAGGCTAAAGACCTTGGTGTTGAAATTGTTTTGCCAACCGACATAGTCGTAGCGGATAAATTCGGGGCAGATGCTAAGTCAGAAGTATCTTCAATCGATGGAATTGAAACTACGAGTTTTGGGCCCTCTGGCCTCGGGTTAGACATTGGTCCTGACAGTGCTGCCTCGTTTTCAAAAAAGATTTCTGCAGCAAAGACCGTCTTCTGGAATGGTCCGATGGGGGTTTTCGAAATCGATAAGTTCGCCAATGGGACAAAGGTTGTTGCCCAGGCTCTCACTGAAGTAAATGGTCTGTCAGTAGTTGGTGGCGGCGATTCAGCTTCCGCGGTTAGACAACTTGGCTTCGAAGATTCGCAATTCGGGCACATTTCTACCGGCGGTGGAGCAAGTCTTGAATACTTAGAGGGAAAAGAAATGCCCGGGCTGGAGGTCCTTGAATGACAGTTGAGAGAGTTCCATTTATCGCTGGCAACTGGAAAATGAACCTCGATCATCAGCAAGCGATCGCCTTAGTTCAGAAACTGGCTTGGACTCTAGCCGATGCCAACCACGACTATGCCAAAACCGAGGTCGCTGTTTTCCCACCGTTCACAGATTTGCGAACCGTGCAAACCCTCCTTGACGCTGAAAAGTTTGAAATAAAGCTCGGTGCCCAAGATTTGAGCCAATTTGAGTCAGGCGCATACACCGGGGAAATATCTGGTGCCTTCCTTAAAAAGCTTGATGTTAGGTACGTGATTATTGGCCATAGCGAACGCAGAAACTACCACCACGAAGATGATGAAACTGTGAAGGCTAAAGTTGCAGCAGCCTTCAGACACGATCTAGTCCCAGTGATTTGTGTTGGGGAAACCCAAGCAGAGCTTGATCAGCATGGTCCCAGCGCAATTCCGGTGGCTCAGCTAAAAGCGGCACTGTCAGGTCAAAATCAGGTTGGTGAGTTCGTCGTCGCCTACGAGCCAGTTTGGGCCATTGGTACTGGTTTAGTGGCCACCCCAGATCAAGCAGCGGAAGTAGCCAGGAAATTGCGGGAGACCATTGCTGAGGCACTCAGCCCTGAAATAGCTGAAATGACGAGGATTTTATATGGGGGTTCTGTGAAGGCGGCTAATGTCGCTGGATTCCTGAAAAGTCCTGAAGTTGATGGGGTTTTAGTAGGTGGAGCTAGCCTGCAGGTGGACGAGTTTTCGGGCATTGTTCGCTTCTTGAAGCACCTCAGCCTATAATTTACTAAGGGTTATTTAGAGCCCATAAACGACGAAAGAACCAAAAATGACCGGAATCCTGATTGCTCTTCGAATTCTGCTAGGAGTTACCAGCCTTTTGCTAACCCTACTGATCTTGCTTCACAAGGGTCGCGGTGGCGGTCTAAGCGACATGTTTGGTGGCGGAATGTCTAGCACCATGGGTTCATCTGGTGTTGCCGAGCGCAACTTGAACAGAATCACAGTCATCTTGGGGTTGGTTTGGGTAGTTACCATCGTGATCCTAGGTCTAGCATCAACATACGGTTGGGCATAATTTATGAGCAATAACGGGGCTGCTATTCGTGGATCTCGCGTTGGCGCAGGACCAATGGGAGAGCAGGACAACGGTTTCCAGGCAGCACGGGTTAAGCGCACTTATTACTGTTACAACAAACACAGTTTTTCCCCGTCATTTGCAGCTTCGGTTGAAGCTGAAGAGCTACCAAACGAATTAGATTGTCCACACTGTGGACTACCTGCAGGCCTCGATAAAGACAACCCGCCAGTTATTGCCAAGCATGAACCATACAAAACTCATTTAGCATACGTGAAAGAACGGCGCACCGAGGCTGAGGCTAAGGCTCTTCTAGAAGAGGCAGTGGCTTCTGTTCGAGAGCGCAGAGAGCGACTTCTGGCTGAGGCAAAAGCAGAAGTAAAGAAAAACGCTAAAGCCAACAAGAAATAACTAGCAGCTCCAGAATGCTGCTCCAGCAGCTGCATCGATAATCCAAAGCGTCTTCTCACTTGCTCGTATCTTTGCGGCGGGGAGTTCTGAGTGAATATTCTTGTGAACATCCAAGATAGCCTCACTTTTGTCAATCCCGCTTACTACAAAAACTATTTCTTTGCTCCTGTTGATGAATCCGTACGACATAGACAATCTCTGGTCCGGAGGTTTGGGTGAATTTTCTTCAGAAACAATGACTGAATCAGGATATTGGTGACCCGGGAAAAGCGAAGCAACATGTCCATCCGTGCCCATGCCTAGAAACATAAAATCCATGGATTCGCTGCCTAGTTCCGTCGCTAGTTCACTCTCGAAGACCTCTGCGGCCTGCGAAACTGTCAAACCGCTGTCGGCGGCTGGAAACTCGTGAACATTAGAAGGTGATATTCCAAGTTTGCTGAGCATGGCTTCTCTTGCCTGATTGGCGTTGCGATCTGGACTATGCAAAGCAACATACCGCTCGTCGCCAAACCAGAAGTGAACACGATTTAGGTCTAACTCCGACAAGTCAGTTTTTTCAGCGAAATGTTTTAGAGTCAGGATTCCAACCGATCCACCGGTTAGCGCAACGTCAATCCGCTCTTGTTTGCTCTGTAATTTTCGAATGAACTGAGCAAGTTCAACAGCACCTCGGTCTGCGACATCAGAGGAATTTATAGCTTTTATTACTTCGACAACGCTCATACGGTTTTCTTAGCTGTTGGCTTGGGTTGAACTCGTTTAGTTCCAAAACCTTTGGTTATCAACTTTCCAAAAGTGTCATCACTGTCCAGTCTTCTTAGGTCTTCAATCAAGCAGTCTCGAAGCGATCTTCGTGGCAGGGAGATTTCACGTGTTGGTTGAGTTGGTTGAATCAAGGTCGCAACATCTGGAACCCGACGGACAATTTCTATATCTCCTGACCGACGAGATAGCTTTACTCCTCGAATACCAGCAGGAGCTTTTCCTCTGGTGGTTCTGATTAGTTCAACAGGAACCTTTAGTTTCATCTCAAGCCAAGCTGCCAACAGGTCTGTGCTTGGCGAATCAACCAGTCCGGTCACGGTCACGCCGATGACTTCGTCGTATGGTGGTTGATCCAGAATTGCTGCCAACTGTGCCCGCCACAAGGTCAGACGAGTCCAAGCAAAATCACTATCACCCGGTGTGTAATTCTTAGCCAAATTTGTAAGCCAGGCGTGAGGATTTGGCTGCTCAGCAGCATCGGTAATTCTTCGTTGGGCAATGCGACCAATTGCTGAGTCAGCTGGTTTTACGGGAGCTATACCTGGCCACCAAGCTACCACTGGAGCGTCTGGGAGTAAAAGTCCAGTCACTAAGCTTTCGGCGTCTGCACCAACTTCTCCAAATGCTTTCAAAACGATCACTTCAGAAGCCCCAGCATCGCCACCGACGCGAATTTCTGCATCGAGCCTTGATGCTTGCTTGACCTGCTTGCTGTCCTCAGCTAGAACAATTATGCGACAGGGATGGGCCCTGGAAGCCTCATTCGCTGCTTGAATAGAGTCTTCCAACCCTTTGAAGTCAGTTTGAATGATCAAAGTCAGAACCCTGCCAAGAGCGACTGCGCCGCCTTCTTCTCTGATAACAATTAGCTCTTTCGAAACTTTGGAAATAGTTGTATTCGGTAGCTGCTTAATCATGGACGTCTCCAAGTTCTGCCATCGAGAGCCATCATTCGGTCAGCAGATGCCGGACCCCAAGTTCCAGGTCGGTAGGGTTCAGGCTTTCCGTTATTAGCCCAGAACTTTTCAATTGGGTCGAGGATTTTCCAAGATAGCTCAACTTCTTCGTGGCGAGGAAAAAGAGGTGGATCACCAAGGAGCACATCAAGGATTAGGCGCTCATAGGCTTCAGGGGAGTCTTCGGTGAAAGCGTGACCGTAGCCAAAATCCATGGTCACATCCCTGACTTGCATGCCGACACCTGGAACCTTCGAGCCAAATCTAATTGTCACACCCTCATCAGGTTGAACTCGGATAACCAGCGCATTTTGACCAAGAGCCGAAGTTTGCCCGGCACCAAATATTTGTTGCGGGGCTCGTTTAAAGACCACTGCAATCTCTGTAACTCGTCGACCGAGACGCTTGCCGGCTCTCAAATAGAAAGGAACTCCAGCCCAACGGCGTGTGTTGATGTCTAAGCGCATGGCTGCATACGTCTCGGTAACTGACTTTGGGTTCATTCCATCCTCTTGAAGAAAGCCAGTTACCTGTTCGCCGCCTTGCCAACCGCCAGTGTATTGACCGCGAGCAGTGTATTTAGCCAAATCCTTTGGAATTCGAACAGCGGACAAAACTTTGGTCTTTTCGGCACGTAAATCCGCGGCATCGAAAGAAACAGGTTCTTCCATGGCGGTAAGTGCGAGCAGTTGCAATAGGTGATTCTGAATTACGTCTCGAGCAGCACCTATGCCGTCGTAGTAACCAGCTCTGCCTCCAACTCCAATATCTTCGGCCATAGTTATTTGCACATGGTCGATGAAGTTGTTATTCCAAAGCGGCTCATAAAGCTGGTTAGCAAATCGAAGCGCGAGAATGTTTTGAACCGTTTCTTTCCCAAGGTAATGGTCAATTCTAAAGATGGAATCAGCAGGAAAAACTGATTCAACTACTTCATTAAGTTCTCGAGCTGATTGAAGATCGTGACCAAAAGGTTTCTCAATTACAACCCGGCGGAATTGATCAGGTTTGGGATCAGCCAGTCCGGAGCGAGATAGTTGTTGAGTGACAATAGGAAAAGCCTTTGGCGGAATACTTAGGTAAAAAGCATGATTTCCGTTGGTACCGCGTTCTTTATCTAATTTTTCGATTGTTTCACGCAAGCGGTCGAAGGCTGCATCATCGCCGAATTCTCCGCTAACAAATCGAATACCCTTGGCTAGTTGTTGCCAGACCTCCTCACTCCAGGGTGTTCTGGCGTGTTCACGAACTGCATCGTGGACAACTTTGCCGAAGTCTTGGTCTTCCCAATCACGTCTAGCAAATCCAACGAGAGAAAATCCCGGTGGTAGTAATCCACGATTAGCCAGGTCATACACCGCCGGCATCAACTTCTTACGAGATAGGTCACCGGTAACACCGAAGATAACCAGACCAGACGGCCCAGCAATTCTGGTTAGTCTACGATCTTCTGGGTCTCGAAGTGGATTAAGCCCTGGTCCAATTTTTGCTGCAGCCAATTTGTTTCCTTAGCCCATCATCTTCATTATTTCTTCAAAATCTTTTTCAGGGTTAGCCAGAGTCAAAGTTAGAACGGGCCTTCCCAAATCGGCTAACACTTTGGCATCTCCAGCAGCTTGTGAAGAAATTAATTCTCCAAAAGTGAACTCTCTACCCGGGACAGCCAAATCTTGGGCTTCCTTAGTCAGTAATTGCAGGAAGACCCCATTTCGAGGACCTCCTTTGTGATATTGACCGGTTGAATGCAAGAATCTTGGTCCCCAGCCAAATGTTGTTGGTCTGGAAGTCGCCCCGGCAACAACCTCTCTAAATTCACTAGCGTTCAGACCTGCGATGCGATCCAGATATGCGTGAATTGCCACATAGGAACGCTCTCCAAGCTTTCCAAGTAACAAGGAAAGAGCCTCCGAGACCGTTGAAATTCCGCTCAGGTCTAGACCAACCGCATTAACACCGATGTTGCCATCGGTGAATTGAACTGGAACAGCCTTGCCTTTTTCAGCAAGCATTCCTCTGGCAGCGACTTTCGCTGATTCGACATCTGGCTGATCGAATGGATTTAACTCCAGCAACCTAGAAGCTATGACCGTGGCATACTCCCAAAGCAAAAACTGTGCGCCAAGCGAGCCAGAAACAAGAATCTCAACATTTGCTTCGAATTGTTCTTCAGCACTGACTGCAACCAACAGTAAATCATCTGGAGTTGCTGTGACCTCGAAGCTTTCTTGCTGAAGTACTACAGGAAGAATTCCTTTTTCATCTTTACCGGTCGATTCGGCAATTAGTTGCTCAGCCCAGTCGGCGAAATCTGGTAGGGAAGTTGGATCTGAAATGATTCCGATTTTGTCTTTGAACCCCGAATTGGATGCTGCTCTAGCCATGGCGGCTCCGAGAATTATTGCCTCATTGTCAACCTCATCTTGACTGAGGTATACAGATGCTTCTTCAGCATCTTCAAGAATTGACAATATGTCCACCCCTGCTAAGCCAGACGGAACCATACCAAATGCGGTTAGAGCTGAGTATCGACCACCGACATTAGGATCAGCGTTGAAGATTCTATATCCTTCTGCTTTGGCAGCCTCCTCCATAGGCGATCCCGGATCAGTGACGATGATAATTCTCTGAGTTCTATCGATTCCAGCTCTATCGAAGGCCTGCTCGAAGACTCGCTTCTGGGAATCGGTCTCAACAGTTGAACCAGACTTTGAGGAGACAACTACCGCAGTCTTTTCAATATCGGTTTCAACAACTTTACGCACCTGTGCGGGATCGGTTGAATCCAAAACTTCTAGAGCGACTCCAAAAGTTTTAGTGATAACTTCAGGTGCTAGCGACGAGCCACCCATCCCACAGAGCACAATTCTGCTGACACCTTGTTGGTTTAGGGTGTTCTTCAGCTCCAAAATACTTTGAACCAGTGTTTGGCTGTCAATAGCAGAGTTCACCCAGCCAAGCCGAATGCTTGATTCACTCTCAGCAGGTTTACCCCAAAGTGTGAAATCCTTTTCGGCAATTCGACTGGCAACCTTGTCTCGAACCAAAGCTTCACGGTAGGGAAGTAATTCGGTTAGCAGTGTTTCGGGAAATGAAGTGTTTAGCATTATTTGGCAGCCTCCAGTGCCTTGGCTACAGATTCGAGCAGTTCTTTCCAAGAAATGACGAACTTTTCGACACCCTCATCCTCAAGTTTTTGGGTGACCTCGTCATATGAAATGCCCATGGCATTTATGGTGTGAAGAATGAGTTTCGAGTCCTCATATTTGCCATGAATGCTGTCAGCAGGAACAACGCCGTGGTCAAAGACTGCTTCCATCGTCTTCTCAGGCATGGTGTTTACCAACATAGGTGCAACCAGTTCAGTCACATAAAGTGTGTCTGGCAAAGCAGGATCTTTTACCCCTGTCGAAGCCATGAGTGGGCGTTGTTTATTTGCCCCCATGTTTTCAAGCTCTAGCCAATCCTCATTCTTGAATTCAGTTTCGAAGACTTCATAGGCCAACCTGGCATTGGCCAGAGCCGCCTTGCTTTTCATGGTGTTTGCGTCTGCAGTTCCTACTTCGCTCAACCGCTTGTCGATCTCGGTGTCCACTCTGGATACGAAGAAAGAAGCAACTGAATGAATTTTGGAGATGTCCTTACCTGCAGCTCGTGCTAGAGCAACACCAGCCATATAAGCCGCGATTACTTCGCGGTAACGCTGTAAGGAAAATATAAGTGTCACGTTAACGCTGATACCGGCAGCAATAACTTCGGTAATAGCGGCCAGTCCAGCTTTTGTCGCTGGAATTTTAATCATTACATTTTCGCGATTTACCTTGGCAAAGAGATCTTTGGCTTGAGCAACTGTTCCTGAAGTGTTGTGAGCCAGACCCGGTTCAACCTCAATTGAAACCCGACCATCAAATCCATTTGTTCGCCTGTAAATGTCAGCGAATACATCGCAAGCCTGGGCAACATCCCTGGTGGTGATTTCAAAGATGGCTTCGGTCGCAGAGGCACCTGCTATTGCCAATTCGGTGACTTGCTCTTGGTAACCTTCACCCTTGCCAATCGAGGCTGCAAAAATAGTTGGGTTCGTGGTAACCCCTTTTACACTCCGACTTGAAATCAAATCCGCCAAGGCTCCTGAGGTAATGCGTGTTCTGGAAAGATCATCGAGCCAAATGCTCACGCCGTTTTCTGAAAGCTGGACCAGGGAGTTAGTCATCTTGATCTCCAATTAGTTCTTCAATGATTGTTTTGCTGCAGCAACAACAGCATCAACTGTCATTCCGAATTTGGTGAACAGTGTTTTGTAATCTGCTGAAGCGCCAAAGTGTTCGATGGAAACACTCTGACCCTTACCACCGACATACTTGCTCCAACCAAGTGAAAGACCTGCTTCAATTGAAACTCGAGCGGTGACATGAGCTGGAAGCACATCAGACTTGTAAGAATCTTCTTGTTCTTCGAACCATTCAAGACAAGGAGCTGAGACAACACGGGTTTTGATTCCTTCTTGTTCGAGTTGCAATCTTGCGTTCACAGCTAATTGAACCTCGGATCCAGTCGCGATAAGGATAAGTTCAGGCTGGCCATTGCTCGCGTCAACAAGCGTGTATGCACCTTTAGCGACATGTTCTGCTGGAGCATAGGCTGTTCCAGTTTCATCTTTTACATCTCTTGGGAAAACCGGAATGCTTTGACGAGTTAGTGCAAGTCCTGCTGGTCCTTTGCGCCTTTGAAGCATGGTTAACCAGGCTTGAGCTACTTCATTTGCATCGCCTGGGCGCACCATATCTAGATTAGGAATAGCTCTAAGGGTTGCCAATTGCTCAATTGGCTGATGAGTAGGTCCATCTTCGCCCAGGGCAACTGAATCATGAGTCCAAACAAAAATTGACGGGACACTCATCAAAGCGGCAAGTCGAACTGCAGGTCTCATATAATCGCTGAAGATTAGGAAAGTTCCGCCAAAGACTCGGGTATTCCCATGAAGCACTATTCCGTTGATGATAGCGGCCATGGCATGCTCGCGAATACCGAAGTGGAGAACCCGGCCGTATGGGTCTCCAGACCATTCATGAGTTGACCATTCGGCAGGCACGAAAGACTTTGCCCCTTCAATAGTCGTGTTATTTGATTCCGCTAAGTCTGCTGAACCTCCCCAGAGTTCAGGCATAACTTTGGCCAAAGCGTTGATAACTTTTCCGCTTGCAGCTCTGGTTGAAACTTCTGTTCCTGCTTCAAAAGCTGGGAGAGACTTTGACAAATCCTCTGGAGTTTTCCCGCTTTGAACGCGATCGAAAAGTTCTTTCTTGTCCGGATTGTTTTTAGCCCAAGCATCAAATTTAAGTTGCCATGATGCTTTGGCTGAAGTTGCTCTTGCTGCAGCATTCTCTCTCGTGTGAGCGATTACTTCGGGTGAAACATCGAAAGTCTTTTCTGGGTCGAAACCTAATGCTGTCTTTAGTCCAGCTAGTTCCTCAGCGCCAAGAGCAGAACCATGAATCTTTCCGGTATTCTGCTTCTTTGGAGATGGCCAGCCGATTATTGTTCTAAGAGTAATTAGTGAAGGCTTATCTGTGACAGCTTTGGCCGTTTCGATTGCTGAATAAAGCTCTTGAATGTCTTCGTGGTAGTTACCAGTTTTTTTCCAGTCAACAGTCTGAGTGTGCCAACCATAAGCCTGGTATCTTGCCGAAAGATTTTCTGTGAAGGCGATGTTGGTGTCATCTTCAATAGAGATTTGGTTGGAGTCATAAATCACAACTAGGTTGCCAAGCTTTTGATGTCCTGCCAAAGAAGCAGCTTCACTGGTAACACCTTCTTGCATGTCTCCGTCTCCTGCAATCACATAGATGAAATGATCGAAGGCGCTTTCTCCAGCAGGAGTTTCAGGATCAAATAATCCACGCTCGAATCTAGAAGCGTAAGCAAAGCCTGTGGCTGAAGCCAAGCCTTGGCCAAGGGGACCAGTGGTTATTTCAACACCTTTAGTGTGACCATACTCTGGATGTCCAGGAGTCAGCGAACCCCAAGTGCGAAGAGCCTTTAGATCATCGAGCTCCAAGCCATAGCCCGCTAAATAAAGTTGGTTATACAAAGTCAGGGATGAGTGACCTACCGAGAGAATAAATCTGTCCCTACCAACCCACTTTTCCTCTTTAGGGTCATGGGAAATGACCTTTTGAAATAAAAGGTACGCCACTGGTGCTAACGAGATTGCTGTTCCTGGGTGACCGTTGCCAACTTTCTCAACTGCATCAGCAGCTAAAACTCTGGCAGTATCTACGGATTTACTATCGATGCTGTCCCAGCTAAATGTCAAAGGACTCTCTCCTCAAATAATGGCGAAATAATGGTGTTTTGGCTTCTTCACCTTGGATTCCATGGCAAGCGCATAAGTTTGCTTGTGGTTTCTCTTGAAGTCTACACCCGAGCCCATTTAGAGCCTCAGGCGACAAGCGGTAGGTCGCAGGTTCGGTAGGATTAGGGTATCCACCTAAGCGCAAATGGAGCATATTTGACTCATTTTTCCAGAAAAATGGCTGCCTTTTTTGCCCTTACCAAACCTAGAGTCATCGAATTACTGCTCATCACTACTGTTCCCGTGATGATTTTGGCCCAGCGGGGGATTCCAAATCTTTGGCTGGTTCTTGGCACGCTAATCGGTGGCGCGCTCTCAGCAGGTTCGGCTAACTCGTTCAATTCGATTATCGACACAGACATCGACAAAATCATGGGTAGAACCCAAAAACGCCCTTTGGTAACAGGTGAATTGACCAAACGAGCAGCAATTATCTTTGCCACAGCTATCGGCATAATTTCGGTCCTTTGGCTAGGGCTTCTAGTCAATTGGCTTAGCGCTGCCTTGGCATTGGGAGCGGAGCTTTTTTACATTTTTATTTACACGCTTCTTCTAAAGCGCAGAACGCCACAGAACATAGTTTGGGGAGGAGCGGCCGGTGCCGTTCCAGTGCTCATTGGCTTTAGCGCTGTAACTAACAGCTTGTCATGGTCATCCCTAGTACTATTTTTGATGATTTTCCTTTGGACGCCACCACACTATTGGCCATTGTCCATGAAATACAAAGATGATTATGAAGCGGCGGGAGTGCCAATGCTTCCTGTAGTTTCAGATCCAATTTCAGTTGGTAAGCAAATTGTTTGGTACTCATACGCATTTGTATTAAGCACTTTTGTTTTAATTTCGGTAGCACCGATGGGATGGATCTACACAATCACCGCTGTTGCAACTGGGCTCTGGTTTATCATCGAGTCACACATTCTTTTGAGTCAAGCCAAAAAGGATTCTGTTACAAATCCGATGCGCTTATTTCACATTTCAATTACGTATCTAACAATTTTGTTTATCGCTATTGGCGTTGATCCAATATTTTTCTTTTCAATTAGCTAGATTGCTTTAACTCTTCGAGCCGAGCCAGTGACTCATTTCTTTCGGTATTGTGATCAACAATCTGTTGCGGATAGCCATTTGAATAACCTTCGAGTGTTGTCCAAGGTTCATGGGCTAAGGCACCATCAAGGTGACGAAGTTCGGGGATGTATTTTCTAACGTAATCACCGTTGGGATCAAACTTTAGACCTTGCAGAATTGGGTTAAAGATTCGGTAATAAGGTGATGCATCGGTGCCACAACCGGCTGTCCACTGCCAACCGTGTGAGTTTGAAGCCGGATCGAAATCGCTCAACAGTGATTCGAAATGAGCTGCCCCCCAAGTCCACTCCAAATGTAAATCTTTAACCAAAAACGAAGCAACAATCATGCGCACACGATTGTGCATCCAGCCCTCAGACAGAAGCTGACGCATGCCAGCATCGACCATGGGGTAACCGGTCTTGCCTTCCTGCCAAGCCTTGAAGCGCTGTTCTGCTTGTTTTCCAGTGTCATACCTGAGCTTTTTGAATCTCGGTTCGTAGTAGTCATTTAGAGTGTGTGGATAGTGATGCAAAACATCGGCATAAAACTCTCGCCAGGCTATTTCCTTGCGAAAAACTTCATGAGCGGGGGAATCTCCGAGAATTGCCAAAAGGGTTCGTGGATGTATTTCACCATGGGCTAGAGCATGCGATAGGTGGGATGTGCCACCTAGGTCAGCTCGATTACGATCCTCATCGTAACTATCTAGAGCACGCTTGCTAAACCGCTCCAAGGTTCTAAGGGCAAAAGCCTCTCCAGCTAATACCTTTACCGGAGTTGGTTTATTTGCAACTGGAATTCCTATAGCAAGCTTGGACTTTTGAAAACTTATGGAGCTTGTATCTATCTTTATCGGTTGACTGTCAGCTAGTAAACGCCAAGCCTTATAGAAAGGAGTGTAGACGCGATAGTTAGTGCCATCGGGCTTTGCGACGGTCCCAGGCTGCACCGCATAGGCAGAACCAATAAGTTTCAACTCGATACCGCTAGCATTGAGAGTCTTTGCAACTACCGCTTGAGTTCTAACTGCCTCTGGATCAAAACAATTCATCGCAAAAACCAATTTCGCATTTACTTCCTGGCAAACCTTGAGCAGATTATCGGCGAGAGCTTGGCTCGATTCAGCTCCTAATACATTTAAATTTCCATCCAACGATTTATCTAAAGTTTTTAGACTCTCCACCAAACTGTGTTGTCTGATACCTTCGAGAAGTTCAAACCAAGCAGAATTAAAACCGAAGCATGCAACGATGTTTGTATCTTTCGCAACTTTCGTTGCCTCAAACAAAGCTTGATTGTCTTGCAACCTCAAGTCTTTTCTAAACCAATAGACGACAGTCATCTTTTTGACATCCACGTTCCTCTAGAAACCTGCTGCCAAGTTAGCAAACTGCAGATTGTTGCAGCTCCGAGCATGTGAATTGCTACTAGGCCTATCGGTAGGCCGAGCTTTGTCTGCAAAATTCCAACCATTGCCTGAAGCGAGAGAACCACAAGCAAAAGTAAAGATGACATGAAATTGATTTTGGATTTGATCGCAAAAACAAAAATCAACAATGCCAGACCCAAAGTTAAATAGGCAGGATAAGAATGATAGTGCACCCAAAGATCGATGTTCAAACCATTTCTAGGAGTGTCTTGATCTCCAGCGTGAGGACCAGCTCCAGTTACTATCACGCCCAAAGCGACTGCGAGCAGGCCAATTGGGAAAGCTACACGAATAACAATTTTTTGAATACCTGTGGCTGGGATGAATGCTGCGCCATAGGAGTGCCAGAGCAAAATAGTGGCAACGCAAATGAGGGCGGCAGAGACTAGAAAGTGTGAGCCAACCACCCAAGAGTTCAATCCAGTGAGAACAGAAATGCCACCGATAACTGCCTGGGCAACAATGCCCAATCCCAGAACCAGTGAAGTCCAGAAAAGACCCTTACGTCTAGCCTTTTCAATCCTAAGAACGGCAACAAAGGTGGCAATCGAAACGACCAGTAAAACAATGGTGAGAACTCGGTTAGCAAACTCAATTAGCCCATGGTAGCCGAGCTCGGGAACATTCACTATTGAGCCAGGTTCGCACTCAGGCCAAGTTGGACAGCCAAGTCCAGATCCGGTCAAGCGGACAGCTCCGCCGGTGACCACAATCAGAATCTGGGAAACTAGGGATGCCCAAGCCCAAGGCTTGATTTGCAAGATTCGACTCGCAATATTGCTCAAAACATGCCTCTCATGACGCCAAGGGGTTACTTAGCGGGTAACGATTCGATAAACTTAGACTACTCGCGAAGTCGGGAGCATTGTTTCAAGTTCCCTTAAATTTCGATTTCAACACCTAGGCCAAATTGGCTGGCTCGTGTTTACCTTAGAAAGAGGTTCGGATTGTCAGACTCCAAAGTTACCCCACCGGAACTAGATGGTCTTGGCGTATATGAATTTGGTTGGTCTGACACCGATGACGCCGGGGCTAGTGCGCGCCGCGGTATCAGCGAAGAAGTGGTAACCGATATTTCAAACAAAAAATCCGAACCTGACTGGATGCTGCAAATGCGTCTCAAAGGATTCTCTTACTTCCAGAAAAAGCCCATGCCAACCTGGGGGTCTGACCTAAGCGGAATCGACTTCGACAACATCAAATACTTCGTTCGCTCAACCGAGCAACAGGCTTCCAGTTGGGAAGAGCTTCCAGAAGAAATCAAAAATACTTACGAGAAGCTAGGTATTCCTGAGGCAGAGCGACAGAGATTGGTCGCTGGTGTGGCCGCTCAATATGAATCTGAAGTTGTCTACCACCAAATCAACGAAGAGCTAGAAAAACAAGGAGTGATATTCCTTGACACAGACACGGCACTTAAAGAGCACCCTGAGATTTTCCAAGAGTATTTTGGTTCGGTAATTCCTGCAGGTGACAACAAATTTGCTGCCCTAAACACCGCTGTTTGGTCCGGTGGATCATTTGTTTATGTTCCTAAAGGTGTTCACGTCGAGATTCCTTTGCAGGCTTATTTCCGCATCAACACTGAGAACATGGGCCAATTTGAACGAACACTGATCATCGCTGATGAGGGTTCTTATGTTCACTACATCGAAGGTTGCACCGCTCCTATTTATAAGAGCGACTCGTTGCACTCTGCCGTTGTAGAAATCATAGTGAAGAAGAATGCTCGTGTTCGCTACACCACAATTCAAAACTGGTCCAATAACGTCTACAACCTTGTAACCAAACGTGCTATCGCTCATGAAGGTGCGACTATGGAGTGGATTGACGGCAACATTGGATCCAAAGTCACTATGAAGTATCCTGCCGTGATCTTGGCTGGTGAGCACGCTAGAGGAGAAACTCTCTCGGTAGCTTTCGCCGGTGAAGGTCAGCATCAAGATGCCGGCGCAAAGATGATCCACCTAGCGCCACACACTTCTTCATCTATTGTCTCAAAATCAATCGCCAGAGGCGGTGGCAGAACAAGCTACCGTGGGGAAATCCGAGTCAACCCAGGTGCTCACCACTCTGCTAACACGGTTCGGTGTGATGCTTTGTTGATTGACACGATTTCTCGAAGCGACACCTATCCGGCAGTTGATGTGAGAGAAGACGATGTTTCAATGGGTCACGAAGCGACGGTTTCTAGAGTCAGCGATGAACAACTTTTCTATCTCCAATCCAGAGGTCTAGCCGAGGATGAAGCTATGGCCATGATTGTTCGTGGTTTCATCGAACCCATTTCAAAAGAACTACCTATGGAATATGCTTTGGAACTAAACAAACTAATTGAAATGCAGATGGAAGGTGCTGTTGGTTAATGGATCAACATGGCCTAAACGAACACAGTCACGGTGCTTCAATTCCACTGCAAATCAGAACTGATCGACCTAAATCGAAATCGGTTTCTGATTTCCCACAGATTTCCAAAACTCAGGACCTTTGGAAGTATCTGTATGTTGAGCAGCTAAAAGGTTTAGATAGCGATGTGCTTGCTGAATACAATCAACAGATTTCATTTTCAGCCAGTCCAGGTGTGAGTGTCAGTTGGATACCAAGTACCGATGCCAGAGTGGGTTCTATTGGTCTACCAGAAGACAGAGTGGCAGCTGCTGCATACACGAATGCCAGTCAGACACTTTTAGTGGAGATCAGGGAAGATCAAACTGAACCGTTTTATCTAAACGTTGCAGGAGATTCCACAACCGCGAGTGCACTGCACATCTTGGTCACCGTGGAGAAGCACGTTCGGGCAACCTTCGTTCTCAAACACACTGGTTTAGCTGTGTTGGGAGAAAACGTCGAGATACTTGTCAAAGACGAGGCTCGGCTTAACTTCGTCTCAGTGCAAAACTGGAATGAGGGATCTGCCCATGTCTCGGCACACTTTGCAAAACTTGAGAGAAATTCATTCTTAAAACACACCCTTGCAACTTTCGGGGGAGACCTAGTCCGAATTACACCGGTGACTTCATTCTCTGCGCCTGGCGCTGAGGTCGAAATGAATGGTGTTTACTTCGCTAATTCAGGTCAACACATCGAGAACCGTCCTTTCGTTGACCACGCAGCACCAAATTGCAAATCAAGAGTTACTTACAAGGGTGCGCTCTCGGGAGATAAAGCTCACACCGTTTGGATCGGTGACGTGCTTATTCGGGTTGTTGCCGAAGGAACTGACACCTACGAACTAAACAGAAACCTGTTGCTGACCGATGGGGCTAGAGCCGATTCAGTGCCAAACTTGGAAATTGAAACTGGTGAAATCCTAGGAGCTGGACACGCAAGTGCTTCTGGTCGATTCGACGATGAACATTTGTTCTATTTACAAGCCAGAGGAATCCCAGAGGATGAAGCAAGAAGACTAGTCGTGCTTGGATTTTTACTCGAAGTTTTGCAAAGGACGGAAGTGTCTGCTGAAATCGATGAACTTACCGCTGTGCTTGAGTCAAAGTTGGGAGCAAACTGATGGCCATTCGCATCTGCAATGTTAGCGACATAAAACCAGGACGTGCCTTGAGAATTAAAATCGGTGATCATGCATTCGCGATCGTGCATACTCCTGAGGGAAAGTTTCACGCGTTAGATGACAAATGTTCGCATGGAGAAATATCCCTCAGCGAAGGCTTTGTTGACAATGAAACCATCGAATGCTGGGCGCACGGTGCAAAGTTTTCACTCACAACTGGCTCACCACTGAGTTTGCCAGCGTATGAACCGGTCTCGGTTTATGAAGTTTTAGTCGAAAACGACGAGTTGTTCCTAGAGTATGAAGCATAAAAAGTAGATTGGAAAGCAATTGTCAGAATTAGTAATTAGAGATCTGTGGGTCACCGTTGAAACAGATCAAGGAACCAAAGAGATCCTTAAGGGTGTGAACCTGACTATCAAATCAGGGGAGATCCACGCCATCATGGGTCCTAACGGGTCTGGTAAATCTACCTTGGCTTACTCAATCGCAGGTCACCCTAAATACACCGTCACTAAAGGTGAGGTTTTGCTAGATGGTGAAGCTGTTCTTGAAATGACCGTTGACGAGAGGGCTCGCGCGGGAATCTTCCTCGCCATGCAGTATCCGGTCGAAATTCCTGGAGTTTCGGTGTCCAATTTTCTTAGAACAGCTAAAACTGCTATAGATGGCGAAGCACCTGCTCTGAGAACTTGGATTAAAGACGTCAAGGGAGCTATGGAGTCCCTGCGTATGGACCCATCCTTTTCAGAGAGAAACGTCAACGAAGGATTCTCAGGTGGAGAGAAGAAGCGTAACGAGATTTTGCAAATGGAACTTCTAAAGCCAAAATATGCAGTTTTGGATGAGACAGACTCAGGTTTGGATGTTGACGCCTTAAAGATTGTTTCCGAAGGAGTTAATCGAATTCATGCCGCAAACAACATGGGAGTATTACTGATCACTCACTACACCAGAATTTTGAACTATATCAAACCTGACTTTGTGCATGTATTTGTAGATGGAAAAGTAGCCGAAGAAGGCGGTCCAGAGCTTGCTGAACGTCTAGAGGCCGAAGGCTACGACCGTTACATTAAGGTCAACTAATTGTCTGAGTTAGATTTGCCAGCAGAAAAGTATGATCAAGTACTTGAATCGCTAAAAGAGGTAATTGATCCTGAAATTGGTGTCAACATTGTCGACCTCGGTTTGATTTATGATTTGAAGCAGGCTGAAGATGGAAGTCTTCTGATTCACATGACCCTAACCTCTGCAGGCTGCCCGCTTACCGATGTCATCGAGGAGCAGACCGGTCTGGCTCTGGACGGTGTCACCGACGCTTTTCGAATCAATTGGGTGTGGATGCCGCCATGGGGACCAGAGAGAATCACCGAAGATGGCAAAGAACAAATGCGTGCCATCGGCTTCACCATTTAGTTCTGAGCGCAACCCAATTAGCCCTCACTTGGAGTAATGATGATTAGCGTTCGCGACCTAGAAATAACCATAGGTGCGAGAGTGTTAATGGCCGGAGTTTCATTTCAGGTCTCCAAAGGCGACAAAGTTGGTTTGGTTGGTAGAAATGGTGCGGGCAAGACAACTTTGACCAAGGTTATAGCCGGGGACATGCCGCCTTCTGCTGGGCAAATAGATACAGTTGGGGAAATAGGGTACCTTCCCCAAGATCCTCGAAGTGGCGATCCCAATGAACTGGCTAAAGATCGAATTTTAAACGCCAGAGGACTGGGAACGATTCTTGCAAAATTGGAGAAAACTCGTGCCGAAATGGGTTCTGTTGAAGAAGCCATTTACGATGCAGCAATGATTAGGTATTCAAAACTAGAAGCCCAGTTTGAGGCAGCTGGGGGTTATGCGGCTGAAGCTCAGGCTGCAGCTATCGCAGGAAATCTAGGTTTGAAGCCAAATGTTTTGAATCAAAATCTTGGGACCTTATCTGGAGGACAGCGCAGAAGAATCGAGTTAGCCAGAATACTCTTTTCAAATGCTCAGACCATGATTCTCGACGAGCCAACCAACCACCTAGACGCGGATAGCGTCGTTTGGTTAAGAGAATTTCTAAAGTCATACAGTGGCTCACTGATTGTGATTAGCCACGATCTAGATATTGTTGAAGAAACGGTCAATCGTGTCTTCTATCTCGATGCGAACCGAGCTGTTATTGACATTTACAACATGGGTTGGAAGTCATATCTAAAGCAACGTGAAACAGACGAGGAGCGCCGAAAGCGTGAGCGTGCGACGGCAGAGCGAAAAGCCTCAGTATTGCAACTTCAAGCGGTGAAATTTGGTGCTAAGGAATCTAAAGCTGTTGCCGCCAAACAAATGGCAAGGCGGGCAGAAAAGCTACTCAGCGGGCTCGAAGAAATCCGCGAGAAAGATCGAGTCGCAAACATCAGATTCCCTGAGCCTCAGTCTTGTGGAAAAACACCATTATTTGCTCACAACCTGAGTAAGAATTATGGTTCGTTAGAAGTTTTCACCGCAGTTGATTTAGCCATCGACAGAGGTTCCAAGGTAGTAATCATTGGGTTGAATGGTGCCGGTAAAACAACTCTGCTACGAATAATGGCTGGTGTGGAGCAACCTGATACCGGGCAGATTGATCCAGGTCACGGACTAAAAATCGGCTATTACGCCCAAGAACACGAAACCTTGGACATGAGTAAGAGTGTTCTGGAGAACATGAAATACGCTGCTCCCGAACTGGCTGAAACAGATGCCAGAAAAGTTTTAGGTTCATTTTTATTTAGTGGTGACGATGTCAACAAACCGGCCTCAGTGCTCAGTGGCGGGGAGAAGACCCGACTGGCACTTGCTTCTCTGGTTGTTTCAAGGGCAAATGTCCTTCTCCTAGACGAACCAACCAACAACCTAGACCCAGCAAGCCGAGAGGAAATTCTCAAGGCTCTTGCTACCTTCACCGGGGCTATTGTTCTGGTTTCCCACGATGTTGGTGCGGTTGACGCGCTAAATCCAGAGCGAGTGCTGGTTATGCCAGATGGTCAAGAAGATCTCTGGAATGAAGGTTATCGAGACCTAATTGTTTTGTCCTAGCAATTTTCGAACACGGGAATAGAGTGTTCTTAACGAATTGAAAGGAAAAAATGAATCTAGTATCAATTACTCAGGCTATGTTCATGCTCGGCTTCGTGAGCATGGCTGCCGCAACCTTCTATTTTGTAATGCAGCGCAATGACTATAAGTCAGATCACCGTTCAACAATTTCTTATGCAGCTGTAATTACCTTCATAGCTGCAGTTATGTATTGGCAGATGAAAGACATAGTTGGCTTCCCGTTGCCAGGGTCAGCGGATCAAATCGCTGCAACTATGCCGGTTAGATATCTTGACTGGGTGCTAACCACACCACTACTACTTCTTGAATTTGGGATTCTTGCTAGTCTTGCTGGAGCCGCGAAAGGCACAACCTATCGCCTAATCGTCGCCGACATTGTGATGATAGTAACTGGCTACTTTGGTGAGGTTGGCACTGCTGGCTCAGTGGGCAACTACGTGAACTTCGTTATCTCCAGTGCGGCCTGGCTCTACATCGTTTATCTGATTTGGAACCTAAAACTCGGTAAAGCCTCGGAGGATCTCAAAAAGGTAATCGCAAACATGAAGCTTTTCGTAATCTTCGGTTGGGCAATTTACCCGATTGGCACTGCAATCCAACAGTTTATGGTTGTCAACAATAGTGACAAGGCAACTTTAGACAATGCAGTCTGCATAGCCGCGATCATTTATGTTATCGCCGACATTGTCAACAAAGTTGGTTTTGGTTTAGTCGCCATGAAGGCTTTGAAAAAGAACTAAATTCCTTTGATTGGTTTGACCCCATCGAAAGATGGGGTCAAATTCTTAACCTATGATTTTGTCTTCTTCCTCGGCGTCTTTGTCTCGGTTCAGGGCCGTGAATTTTTTTGGCGCAAGACCAGACCGACTGCGCCGATCTTGGTTGATGTTCCAGGCAACTGCTGCAAAAGCCATCAAACCAAACACGATCCACTGAAGCGCGTAGCTGAAATGATTGCCTTCGGAAAGATCTGGCTCACCAAGATTTATGCCACTAGCTAGGCCGGGAGATTCCGAAACCATTCGTCCATAAGCTTGACGGTATGTCTTAGACTCCGGAAGATTTCTTGCTGCAGTTGGAATATTTAGATTAACCAACTGTCCTTTCGGAGCTTGATTGCTGGATTTGTCTTCGGACCTTCTCAAGTGAAGAATGATGGTGCGAGGTTCTGAATCCACTGCTGGGATGTAATCGGGGGTATCTTGTTTAGATCCTGTTGGTAACCAGCCGCGTTCAACAAAGAGTATTTGACCGTTATTCATTTCAAAAGCCACTAACTGCAAAAAGCCGGGATTGCCTTGGAACGGACGATTTCTCACCAAGTAACTTTGAGCTGGAATGTAATGCCCGCTGAGCGTGACTTGACGATATTCCAGTTCTGCCTGCCAAGGCTTATCGACTTGCAGAAGTGTTTGAAGGGGAACGGGCTGGCGATTGAAATTTTGAATCACAATTTGATTTCGTTGATGGACCTCTGATGCTCTAGAAAATTGCCACTGCGCAAGAAACCAGCAGGCAACTCCAAATAGTAAGCCAATTAGAATCCATGAACCCCAACGCACAAAGACTGAATTACGATTCATCTTTTGGTCGAGCCTTGAACTGGTCTGCTGAAATGCTAAGAGTTGGGGCAACAACTTTTGCAGCTTTGTCGGATGGAGCCGAGCCAACCTCATTTGCTATAACCACAGCAAAATAAGGCAGGAAAATTGCACCCAAAGAGAAAAGTAAAGTGAACCAACCAAGTGGCACTAGCACGGCAAAAATAATACAGAGAACTCTAACCACCATGGCAACGCTGTATTTGATGAATCTCAGTTTACGTTCCTGGTCAGGGGAAACTTCCACTGATGTCACCGATTGGCGCTTAGCCAAATTGCCCTCCTAGATAATGAACCTAATCCAAGCCTAGATATAGACTTGACCCAAACCTAATCGAGAGTGATTTGAGGCCAAAATGTCCAGAACCGTGCTAGTAACCGGTGGTAACCGAGGAATCGGAAAGTCAATCGCAGAAGCTTTCATTTCTGCAGGATATAAGGTCGCAGTAACGGTTCGAAGTGGTGAAGGCCCTACTGGAGCGCTGAGTGTTAAAGCTGACGTAACTGATCCGACTTCACTAGATTCGGCATTTGCAGAAATTGAAGAAAAACTTGGCCCTGTTGAAATCTTGGTTGCAAATGCAGGTATCACCAGAGATACCTTACTGATGCGCATGACTGACGAAGAGTTCGAAGAAGTTCTGAATACCAACCTGACTGGAGCATTTAGAGTCTTGCGCAGAGCAACCAAGGGAATGATCAAGCAGAAGTATGGCCGAGTAATCCTGATTGGGTCGGTGGTTGCCCTGTTAGGAAGTCCGGGCCAAGTGAATTATTCAGCTGCCAAGAGCGGCCTAGTGGGCATGGCTCGATCACTAACCCGTGAGCTAGGTGGCCGGGGTATCACTGCCAATGTTGTTGCTCCAGGTTTCATTGACACAGATATGACTGCGGCTCTTACCGAGGAGATGCAGGCTGATTATAAAAAGCGCATACCAGCGGGCAGATTTGCCTCTCCAGAAGAGGTGGCCAAGGTAGTCTTATGGCTGGCTGGCGATGACGCTTCATACATCTCAGGAGCAGTCATACCAGTTGATGGCGGAATGGGCATGGGTCATTAGACCAAAAATCCTAAATAAACTGGCAGAATATCCTTTGGGGGAAAAGGACCAGACTATGAAAGAAGAAAATGGGCATCCTCGAAGGTAAAAAAATTCTAGTAACCGGTGTTTTAACCGAAGCTTCTATTGCATTCTCCGTAGCACGATTGGCACAGGAACAGGGTGCTGACATCATTCTTTCCTCATATGGCCGCATGATGCCGATCACCGAAAAGATTGCTCTGCGACTTCCAAAACCGGCTCCAGTGATAGAACTTGATGCAACCAATGCTGAAGACTTGGCGGCCTTGCCAGCTCGAGTAAAAGAACATTTTCCTCATCTTGATGGAATTGTGCATGCCATTGCTTTTGCACCTAGCACTGCACTGGGTGGTAATTTCCTCTCCACCGAGTGGGAAGATGTTTCGGTGGCAGTTCAGGTATCTGCTTATTCGCTGAAAGCTATCACGATGGCTGCTCATCCATTACTAAAGTCGGGTTCTTCTATAGCGGGACTAACTTTTGATGCGAGCGTCTCATGGCCGGTTTATGACTGGATGGGTGTAGCGAAGGCTGCTTTTGAATCTACTTCAAGATATTTAGCCAGATACCTCGGCAAAGAGGGGATAAGAGTTAACCTAATTTCTGCTGGACCGCTAAGGACCCCCGCAGGCAAGAGCATCCCTGGCTTTGCTGAAATGGAAGATGTCTGGGTAGTCAGATCTCCTATGCAATGGGAACTTGCGGACGCCGAACCAGCAGCAAGAGGAATTATTGCATTACTCAGTGATTGGTTCCCAGCTACCACGGGTGAAATTATTCACGTAGATGGTGGATTGCACTCTACTGGCCACTAAAAGCCAATTAGGTCTATTACTTCAGCCAAGTTTCCTGAACCAATAAGTAAATCTGCAGCCGAGCGCACCCGGGGCTTGGCATTGAAGCCGATGCCCAAACCGGCTGCCTTAAGCATGTCCAAATCGTTGGCACCATCACCAATTGCAATACATTTGTCTTGACTTAGTCCTAGCACTCTAGCCCATTCAATCATCGCTGTGGCCTTAGCTGGTTTATCTATAATTGGCTCAACCACATCACCGGTTAGTAAACCATCAATTATTTGAAGCTGGTTTGCGCGAAAGAAATCTAAGTGGATTTGTTTTGCCAACGGCTCAACCAACTGGACGAACCCACCGGATACCGCTCCAACCCGCCCGCCTTTGCTGTGAATCCAATTCACCAACTCGTGAGCACCTTGGGTAAAGGTCAATTTTCCTAAAGCTTGTTGAATTACTGATTCTGGTAAACCTGTTAAGGTCCTAACCCTAGCTCGCAGACTACCTGCGAAATCAAGTTCTCCAGCCATTGTTCTCTCAGTTACGGCAGCCACTTCCTCGGCTTTTCCGGCAAATTCTGCTAAAACTTCTATGACCTCTTGGTTGATTAGGGTCGAATCAACGTCTAGAACAACGAGGAAGCGTGCCTGACCCGGTAATTGATTCATAGTGAAACTTTATTAGTTACCATCGATAATCCGTCACTTGCCAAAGGTGTCTTGGCTGATTTATCCTTTGGCTTAAATTAGGCTGAAGGATAATGAAACCAGTTCTTGAATTCAATGAAGTAACTCTCGTTAGGGATGGCCGCACCATTCTTAATGGAGTAAATTTGTCCGTCTCGGCTAACGAACGTTGGGTGATCGTTGGGCCAAATGGTGCTGGCAAGACTTCCATGCTTAAGATTGCCGCCGCTCAGTTGCATCCAACTTCTGGAACAGCAAGTGTCTTGGGGGACACACTGGGAGAAACCAATGTTTTTGAAATCAGGACGAGAGTTGGTTTCGCCTCAACGGCCATTGCCAATCGGATTCCAAACTCCGAACTAGTGCTTGACGCAGTTATGACCGCAAGCTATGCCATAACAGGCCGTTCTAAAGAAAAGTATGACGAAGTCGATGAGCGAAGAGCGAAACGGGTGTTGAAAGAGTGGAATCTTGCTGAATTCGCCAATCGCCCATTTGGCACACTAAGCGATGGTGAAAAAAAGCGCACTCAGATCGCCAGAGCGGTGATGCCAGATCCTGAACTGCTGCTACTGGACGAACCGGTAGCTAGTTTAGATATTGGCTCGAGAGAAGCGACTATCAAAATCCTGGGAAACTATGCTTCCCATCCACAAGCACCAGCGATAATCATGGTTACTCACCATCTAGAGGAAATCCCAGTTGGGTTCACCCACGCATTAGTCCTAAATGAAGGCAAAATCGCTGCCTCGGGCCCCATAACAAGCACCTTAACCACGGAAAAACTAAGTCAGGCTTATGGGCTGGAGCTGGAAGTAGTCATGTTGGGCGGCCGATTCGCGGTTCGCGCCAAATAACCTCTGGCTTCGACCTTATTCCTCTGGTATAGTTTTCCCTTGGTGACAAAGTTCACCGAATTCCGTTTTTAGTTGAAAGATTTCCCATGAAGGCTGACATTCACCCAAAGTATGAGCCGGTCGTTTTCCGCGATCTAGCATCAGGCGTAGCATTTCTAACCCGCTCAACCGTAACTTCTTCAAAGACCATCGAGTGGGAAGACGGAAACACCTACCCAGTTTTCGATGTTGAAATCTCATCTGCATCACACCCGTTCTATACAGGTAAGCAGAGGATTCTTGACTCAGCCGGTCGTGTTGAACGCTTCAACGCCCGATACAAGAATTTCGGCGACAAGAAGTAATCAAAGTTTTAAGAAATGGGCCCCAATTGGGGTCCATTTTTGCTAATCCAAAGTTTTCACAGGCCAGCCAAATGCTGGTCGGTAGTTTGGCATGTCTTGTCGCCGCCAAGCTGCGTAACTATCCTCAATCTCATCTGCCCACTTCACCTGCAATTCGTGAAGCTCATGCAATGAGTTTGGAAAAGGAGCAACCGGTTTGTCTAAAGCTAAGTAATAGCGAAGAATTGCATAGCCAACATGACCTGCGGCGATCGCATCATCTGCCGCAGTATGAGCATTCAACAGTGGAACACCATACCTTTCAGCAACTGAAACCAGAGTGCGTTTACCTTTGCGGTATTTATCGACAGTTTTATCAATCACCAGTGGATCTATAACAGCACCGAACTTTACTGGCTGAACCCCATGCCTGAGTGCCTCATAGAACAAGATGGTGAAGTCATATGAAGCATTGTAGGCAACTACTGGTATGCCTTGACTGAAGAGTTCCTGAATGGCAGAAACTATTTCAGATACACCTGAAGTAGCATCTTGGGCATTGGCAACATCTCTGTCATAGAAGCCATGAACTTTGCTACTTTCTTCAGGAATAGGTATTCCTGGATTCAACACCCAGTCTTTACCCTGAGGGAGCACTTCACCATCAGAATTTATAACATGCAGTGCGGCCGTGATAATTCTGGACTCTTTGAGATTTAGTCCCGTTGTTTCTGTATCAAACACTGCTATCTGGTTTAGCCATGAAGGCAGTTCCAGCTTGCTTCTTTCTTCGCTCACAAATCAACACTAGTTGTCAACTCTGACAAGGACTGGTTGAACAGGCGGTAAACTTTTAGAGGTCAAAGTCCGCAGGAGGGGATAGATAGTGGTTGCGGCCGTCGAACTTCAGGAACTTGCAGCTTCCAGAGCCATTCATAAGAGCGCAATGGTTGATGGGGCTTTGTGTAACTATTGGTTTTACCCTTCCACTTCGGAAAATCCTGAACAAGATCCAACTATCGTTTTAGTTCACGGCTATCGTGGAGACCACCATGGCTTAGAGTCATTTGCCGGCGGTTTAGCAAAATTCAACATAATCGCACCTGATTTGCCCGGTTTTGGATCTTCAATACCACTGGAACAAGAACATAACCTAGACAACTACGTAATTTGGTTGGCTGCTTTTGTTCGCGAACTGCAACTTGACCAACCCATCGCTGTCGGGCACTCATTCGGAACGTTGATGATCACCGCTGCCCAAGCTAGGTATCAGATGTTTAGAGCGCTAGTCTGCATCAACCCGGTTGCTGGAGGCATCACTAAAGGTATTTCCAGAATTCTGTTGAACTTCGTCAAGTTCTATTACTTCGCGGCCAATAAAATGCCGACCAGTATCGGCCTGAAAATGCTGACCACCAACTTATTAGTAGATGGTATGAGCGCTTACACCACAAAATCGGAGGATAAGAGTCTGAGGGATTGGATTAAGGCGCAGCACAAATTGCATTTCAATAGTTTTGCTAACTCAGATGTTATCTGGGAGTGCTACTTAGCTTCAATTTCGAATGTTATTCAGCCATATGTCAAAGACATCACTGTTCCAGTGCTGATGATAGCTGCCGAACTAGATGAAGTTACTCCAGTTTCAGAAGTATTCAAGGTTGCCGAAACCATGAAGAGCGCCCAAGTGCACGTCATTCCAAACTGTGGACACTTAGTTCACTACGAAGCCGCCCAACAAACCGTTGATTACATTGAAGAGTTTCTCAACAGAGTTCAACTCAAATGAAAACTTTACACTTTGATGCAAGGTTTATCAGATTAGATCACCACGATGGAATTAGTCGTTTCAGCGTTGAACTAATTAAGCACCTCACCTCCAAAGTAAGGGTTGTTGCTATCATCCATGACCGTAAACAACTTAATCTTCTGCCAAAGGGAATCGAATTCCTTGAAGCAAATTCGCCAGAATCCTTAGCGGAATTTTTTATCGCTAAAAAACTCAATCGAGCAGGTGCAACTCATGTTTACTCACCAATGCAGGTGATGGGTAGCGCTGGAAGAAAGTACCGATTAGCGCTAACCCTGCATGATCTAATTTATTATCGTCACAGGAGACCGCCACAGGACTTAAATCTCTTCATCAGGGTAATCTGGCGACTCTACCATTTGACTTACATACCACAACGAATACTTTTGAATCGTGCAGATGAAGTGGTAACTGTGTCCGAGACAAGCAAAAAGCTCATTGAAAAGCACCACCTGACAAGAAAACCGGTATCAGTTATTTATAACTCCTCGAGCGTGGGCTTCAAATCGGGGAGTCGAACTTTTCCGAAGGAGATCAACCTGGTTTACATCGGCTCATTTATGCCTTACAAAAATGTCGAGACTTTGATTAGAGCAACTGGAAAATCTTCTAACACCACTCTTCACCTGTTGAGCAAGATTACGCCCGATAGGGAACTAGCCTTAAGCGAACTAGCCAAGACCTGGGAGGCTAAGGTTGTCTTCCACCGAGGAGTAACGGACGAGCAATATCTCACTGCTCTTAATTCAGCATTTGCTCTGGTTACCGCTAGTAAAGATGAGGGTTTCGGAATTCCACTGGTGGAAGCAATGAGCCAAGCCACTCCGGTTATAGTTTCAGATTTAGAGATTTTTCGAGAGGTTGCTGGAGAAGCAGGAAACTATTTCAAACCAGATGATCCGGATACTTTGGTGAAGAAAATAACTTATTTGAAGGAAAAACAAACCTGGGAAGCCAACAGTAAGGCGGCTCTAGAGCAGGCAAAAAAATTCAGCTGGGAGTCTTCAGCAAAAAAATTACTAGAAGTTTTAGCCAGCAAGTGATTCCGGGTTGTAATCTCTTACACCCCAAACACCCTCTTGATTTCTGAGGATTGACAGGGAGACATTGCTCAACCGATCATGCTCTCTGGGTAGCTGACCATTCGAGGCAATCTTTAATACTGTTCTAATGTAAGAGCCATGTGAAACTGCTAAAACTCGTTTGCCGCGGTATTGGTCAGCCACTAAGTCAAGAACTGAGTGCGCTCTTTTGCTCAATTCCTCGATGCTTTCAATACCAGGTATCTCAATTTGCTTTTCGTAAAGTTCACGCCACTGATCATGGGCTAGACCCTCAGCGCTTCCAAAAGATCTTTCAACCAGGTCCGGAACAATTACGATTTCCAGTCCTATTGTCTCAGCGATAAACCCAGCGGTATCTCTTGCTCTGGACAGGGGAGAGGCGAGGATAACGTCCCAATCAGAAGAATTTATTTTTTCGCTCGCGGCTTTGGCTTGGAAAATGCCAGTTTCATTTAATGGAATGTCACTTATTCCTTGCAGTCTCAGTTCGATGTTCCAATCAGTTTGGCCGTGACGCATGAGACCTAAAATTGTTTCAGTCAACTAACAGCCTTTCGAGTGCCATCGAGGTATTTGCTTCCAGTTTCACTGAAGCCAAATTATCTGCCCTAGTCGGACCGATGTTCACTATCACTATAGGCTTACTTTCTCTAAACGCCGTCCTAGCGAAGCGAAAACCCGAATTAACAGTTAGTGAAGTGCCCGCGACAAGTAAAACTTCGGCCTGGGACAACATTGCGAAAGCGCTGTCAATCCGATCTTTAGGAACATTTTCTCCAAAGAAAACTACATCTGGTTTTAGAATTCCCGAACATTCAGGGCAGTCGGGCACAGTGAAACTATCGGTTCCAGCAATCTCGGCATCGCCATCGGGAGTGAACTCTACATTTGCATCTTTAGAGATTGTTGGATTCAATTCTTCAAGCATCGAATCCATCTGGCTTCGTCTCAGCAGAGTCCCACAATTTAGACATATAACCCTGTCTAGACGCCCGTGTAAATCGACAACATTGATGCTTCCCGCCTGAGTATGCAAACCATCAACATTTTGAGTGATTAGCCCTGAGACTAGTCCTAAACTTTCAGCATTAGCTATGGCCTGATGCCCAGAATTAGGTGATGCCATTGCAATTCTTGACCAACCGACAAAACTGCGAGCCCAGTAGCGCTGTCGAGCAGCATGCGAACCCATGAAGGTGTCATAGGTCATAGGATGTCTAGCCACTCTGCCTTCACCTCGATAATCGGGTATTCCCGAGTCGGTGCTCAGGCCGGCACCAGTTAGCACGAGCACCTCTTTGTTTTTCAAGAGCGCTCGAGCAGTCGCCATAGCAAAGAGTTGACTGTCGCTGAGTTGGTTTAGAGGTGAATGCATTGTAAATAAGCCTATAGCCGTGTCCGAAAGGGGACTTGAACCCCTACCCTCATAATTAAGGACTAGCACCTCAAGCTAGCGCGTCTACCATTCCGCCACCCGGACCTAAGTGGTTAATACCTTTCGATTTTACTACTAAAGACGAGTAAACGAATTTCCCCACTTTATTGACCAGCAGGAGTAGTTTTAATTCATGGCTATGGATGCAAGAATCGCACTTCGAAACTTTGTTGCTGCTCTGGAACGACACTTCGAAGCAACTGCTGCCAATCGCGGTAGCGATGATCCAGCAGTCATAGCTTCCTACGAACATCTCAAGTCGGCGTTTTTGGACTACGAGGAGGCCTTAGGCGAGCAATTCAATGAATTTCTTCCCATGGAATTGGTTGACGATGAAGAAGATTGGGCATGAACCTAATACACTCAATAATTCTTGGAATCGTTCAAGGATTAACTGAATTCCTTCCTGTTTCCTCCAGCGCTCATGTGCAAATTGTTTCTGAACTATTGAATGTCAAAGGTTTGTCAGATAAAAATTCAGCTACCACTGCATTCATAGCGACAATTCAGCTAGGAACAGAAGCAGCTGTGTTAATTTACTTTGCCAAAGACATTTTCAGGTTAGCTACAGCTTGGTTCAAGGGTTTGTTCAATAAGGCCTCTCGAGCAAGTTCCGATTACCGCCTAGCTTGGTTAGTAATCATGGCATCAATTCCTGTTGGCTTGGTTGGTTTTGCATTCCGCACGTTTATAGAAAACGACGTGAGGAACCTTTGGGTAATCGCATTTACTTTGATCAGTTTTGCAGTTGTTCTTTATATTGCAGATAAAACTGGGAACAAGGTCAAAGACATATCAAAACTTGACACCAAATCCGCCTTGGTTTTTGGTTTGGGTCAAATGCTATCTGTCATACCAGGTGTTTCTCGCTCAGGCGCAAGCATTAGCTTTGGATTATTTGCAGGTTTCAAACGAGCAGACGCAGCTAGATTTGCTTTCCTGATTGGAATACCCGCAGTCTTAGCCAGTGGACTCTACGAATTCAAAAATAGTTACCAGAATTTAGACAGTGCTGATTTGACCGGGACTATAGTTGCAACAATTACTTCATTCATCGTCGGCTATGCCGTAATTGCCGGCTTGTTGAAATACCTCAACAAAGGTTCGTTCCTGCCATTTGTTATCTGGAGAATCGTTGTTGGTGTCGGGCTAATCGTTATGCTTTCGCTGGGTTTGATTGCCGCTTAACTTTCGTCTTTGTCTTCTGATTCGTTTTGTCTCAGAAATTTTTCAAATTCCAAGGCCAGAGCATCTGTGTTCATCTCTTCGGCTTCAGACTGGTCTCTGGCTTTCTCAAGCCCCTCGATGTAACCTTTTAGATCTTCGTCTCCCTCGATGAAATCATCAACAGATCTTTCCCACTCAAAAGCAGCAGCTAGGAGCTCTTTGTGATCGACCGAGAATCCGAGCATGATCTCTAAATCGTTTACTAAAGCTAAGGCAGCTTTCGGGCTTGGCATAGAAGCAACGTAATGAGGCACCTGTGCCCAGACAGATATGGTTGGCAAACCGGCTTGTTCGAGGGTGTGTCCAATTACCGAGACAAAACCAGCACGGCCGTCATAGTTGCTGCGCTCCAGACCATAAGCATTTCTAACTGAGGCGGTCTGCGAATTCTTATAGATTTTTATCGGTCGGTTATGAGGCGCTTCCGCGGCGAGAGAACCGAGCATGACCACTGCATCAATGTCGCGATCTTGAACAATCTCTCTAATCTCATCCTTTAGGTATTGCCACTGCATGGCTGGCTCTTGACCAATTAAGAAATAAAGCTCTAGGTTGTCAAAGCTCGGGGTCATTTTCGAAGGACCCCAAAATTCTATGCTTGGCCATAAAAAATCTCGGTCCCCATGTTCATCCAGAACTATTACTGGTCGTTGACGCAGGTAATCAAAATATTCGGAATCATCAATCTGCAATAAGCGCTCACAGTTGAGCTTGTCTTTGATGTAATTAGCCGAACCGGTAGAACCCGATCCAGCGTCTGTCCAACCATCCAAAGCGACGATGAGAACCCTGCCGGTAAAAATGCTTGATGTTTCGTTCAAAGGCCCGCCGTTCCAGTTCAAGTAAGTCCAGATAGAACTCTATTTCAATTCTAAAGATTAGACTTTGGGCATAATGTTTTCTCGCTCTCAGAAATTCGCCGTGCTGTTCGATATGGATGGCACACTCATCGATTCCGAACCATATTGGATGAAAAGTGAACGAGATTTAGCCGCTGCCCACAACGGTGCGTGGACGGAACAGGATGGCTTGGAGATTGTCGGTATGAGCCTGGATAAGTCATCTAAATTGATCAAGGAGCGGGCCAACATTCCGCTGGAACCTGAAGAAATAGTCCAACAGCTGACAGCTTCGGTGCAAAGGGAGCTTTCTAGAGAAATCCCATGGCGGCCAGGTGCCAAAGAACTGCTTAGAGATCTGCGTAAGCATGGGGTAAAAACAGCTTTGGTAACCATGTCGATGAGAAAAATGGCTAGCCAGGTAGTCGATGCCATAGATTTTGACGCTTTCGATGTAATTGTTGCTGGCGATGACGTCATGAATGGAAAACCACATCCCGAGGCATATCTCAAAGCGGCCGAACAATTAGGTTTTGAACCAGCTAAATGTATTGCTTTTGAGGACTCCAATTCGGGTCTAGCTTCTGCCGAGGCAGCCGGCACGTTTGCCATCGGAATACCTCACATCGTGCCCATACCAGCTAAACCCGGCCGAACCCTTTGGACTACCCTAGAGGGAGTTACCTATAAGCAACTGAAGAAGATGGTCAAATGAACGAGCAGTTGAGAGCTTTTCGAGGGGCTTTTCAAGTTGGGGAGAGAGTGCAACTAACTGGTCCGAAAGGCCGGCTAAACACTATTACTTTGTGCGCTGGAGCAGTATTTGGCACCCATCGCGGCAACATACGGCATGACGACATAATCGGTAAACCAGATGGGACTGTCATCACTAATGAAGTTGGGGTGGAATATTTAGTTTTAAGACCGTTGCTTACTGACTATGTGTTATCTATGCCAAGGGGAGCTGCAATTGTTTACCCTAAGGATGCTGCCAACATCATCACCATGGGGGACATCTTCCCTGGTGCAAGAGTTGTCGAAGCAGGTGTCGGCTCAGGGGCTCTGAGCATGTATTTATTAAGAGCCATAGGCTCAACTGGGCAACTAACTTCTTTTGAACGCAGATCAGAGTTTGCCGAAATTGCCAAGGCAAATGTGACAGCTGCTTTTGGCGCTGAACCAAGTAATTGGAGTGTTTTTATAGGAAGTTTGGAAGAAGAACTTGGAAAAGAGGTTGAACCTGAAAGCATTGATCGAATTGTCCTGGACATGCTTGCTCCTTGGCAGTGTCTCGAAGCGGTTATCTTTGCCTTAGCGCCAGGAGGTGTCCTTACCTGTTACGTGGCAACCGTTACTCAACTGTCCAGAGTTGCCGAGGCGATTAGAGACACTGGCAGCTTCACCGAACCACAGTCTTTCGAAACTCTTTTTCGAAGTTGGCATTTACAGGGCCTGGCTGTAAGACCAGAACATCGAATGTCCGGGCACACTGGATTCCTACTAACTGCTAGAAAACTAGCTCCAGGCAACAAACTGCCAAATTTCATCAGAAGAGCGAAACCAGAATTTGAGGATGAGGACATTTCTGTTTGGAATCCGGAGCATGTTGGGGAGAGGACTGTCAGTGAGAAGAAGCTTAGAAAATCCCTGCGCTCAGCCCAAAAATCGGCGGAAACCGCAAAGTCCTTGACTCAAGACGAGCAGTAAACTAACAAAGTCGACAGAAAGCAGAAAACTTGCGAAACCTAAAGATAGCCGTTGTTGCAATTGCCCTGATCTCACTGCTAGCTGGATGCTCTGCATCTTCTGGCAGTAATTCCATTTTCGCGGGGCTAAAGCCCGTTTGCGAAAAAATGCAAGGCGGTCCTGAAATAGACACCGTTAAAGTTACTGCTGAAGATGGAAAAGTTCCCACTGTGGACTTCGTCAAAACTGACAAAAAGACTGGAACAGTTTCACCTCTGACTAAAATCAAAACCACTCAGACCAAAGTGATTACCGAAGGCAATGGTCCCGAATACACCGGTGGACAACAGCTAGATATTGAATTTGCAGTTTTCGATGCTTCTAATGGCAATCCACTCGGGTCCACCTCTTGGAATGGCACTGATGCCAGCACAGAGTTGTTCAACTCAACCGACTCACCTTCTTTCTGCAATGCAATTACCGGAGTCAAAGAAGGTTCGCTGGTTGCATTTGCCACACCAGTTAGCCAAGATGACCCGCACGGCTCACTATTCGTGATTAAGATCACAAAAATATTCTTACCGCATGCCAACGGTGAAGCGAAAGCACCAGAAGCAGGTTTTCCTCAGGTGGTCAGAGATCCGAAGACTGGTCAACCAGGTTTGATTAAACCTTCGTTTGGTCCATCAAAAACTTTCAAGCGAGCCATTCTTATCGAAGGTCGCGGAGACACCGTGAAGGCTACTGACTCAGTTTTGGTTCATTACAGCGGTTGGATTTGGAATGACGCTCTCGGCAATAAGTTTGATTCGTCTTGGGATAGTGGAAAACCAGTCTCTTTCGCTTTGAACCAAACTGTTCCTGGGTTCGGGAAAGCTCTGGATGGAGTCAAGGTCGGATCTCAGGTGATTGCTATTCTTCCACCTGATGAAGCCTATGGATCAACCGGTAATCAATCCATTCCACCAAATACAACATTGCTTTTCGTAATTGACGTACTAGATATCACTAAATAATTCCTGCATTATGGATGAAATCGATTCCAAAGAATACGAAATAGGCAAACCAGAACGCCTATTCCAGCTAACTACGCTGTTGCTTTCTTCTACCAAAGGTTTTACCAAGGGAGAGATCCTTCGACTGATCCCTGCCTACGCCAAAGAGTTTAGGGAAGGGGACAAGAATGAATCGCTCAATCGAAAATTCGAAAGAGATAAGGCAACCCTCGATCACACCGGAATCAAGATTGACACTTTTATCCCGCCTCACGAAGGGGAAAACAATCAGACCACGCTCTATATAATTCGACCCGATACCTTCCACTGGCCTAAAGATCTGAAACTAACCAGTAGGCAACAAGCGTTACTCAAACTAGCGGCTGAGGCCTGGGCTGGTGGTTCGTTATCTGGCCCAGCCAACAAAGCGGTTACCAAACTCAAGGCACTGGGTGTAGTTGGTGGAGATTCAGACATTGTTGGCATCGCCCCAAGAATTAGCAACCATGAGGCGAGTTTCAAAGACCTAAATAATGCAATTTCAGACAAGCAAGTAGTTCAATTTGAATACCGAAACCCTAAAACCAACGAAATCTTAACTAGAACTGTTCACCCTTGGCTACTCAAACGGATCTCGGGACAGTGGTTGGTCGTCGGACACTGCGAACTTCGCGGAACCACTCGAAACTTTATGCTCAGGCGTATCGTCAGCAGCGTAACCAAAAAATCTGCCACCGAATACATTGCACCTACACCTGAAGTTCTCGAGCAGGCGACAAGGGAACTAGAAGATCTGGCACAAAACCAAATTGCCATCTTGAAAATCAAGCCAAACACCGAGGCCTGGTTTCACTTTGAAATGGATTTAGCTGCAAACAGCAATGCTGGAAAAGTGGAGATTCACTACCATGACATCTACGTGTTAGCGGAGGAGATTAGAGAATACGCCGACCAAATTCAGGTGGTAAAGCCTGAGGCATTGACCCAATTGGTTCGGGCTGGTTTCGAGAGAGTGGCGAACCTTCATGGCTGATCGTAAACTCAAAGACTCAGACCGCTTCAACCTCATGTTGGCGTTGACCGGATTGCTGTTTGACCAGGACGAATATCACATCGATGAGCTCGTGAAACACTTCGATGTTCCAAAAGAAGAAATTATCAAGGCAGTAAAACACATTGGTTACACAGAGCTAATAAACATTTATGATCGAGCTCCGTATCAAGTTGACTACGACGAACTCAATGATGGCATTGTCTCAATCAGGTTTGACTCAGACGATACCTTAACCGAAGTTCCTCGGCTATCGGCCAGGCAGGCCTCAGCAATCGGAGCAGGACTTGTTTACCTATCCTCGCTACCGGGGTTAGCTGAAGTTGGCGAAATCGAAGAGCTGCAGAAAATTCTTGCCAGCGGCATTGTTCGAGGCGACTCGGGCATTGAGCTCGAAATCGTGCCTGGCTCGGCTGATGCCGCTTTAGTAGTTTTACGTGAAGCGGTGACCAGAGCATTGTGCATTAGTTGTGATTATCTAAGCCTCAAAGGTGAAACAAAAATAGGCCGAATAATTGAACCTCGTAGATTAGAAACAGCTGGGCAATTTATTTACCTTAGAGGTTGGTGCCCAGAAGCCAAAAGCATCAGAGCATTCCGAATTGACCGAATGAGAAATGCTAAATTACTCGAGGACAGGCCAATTAGTGAACAAGCTAAACATGCAGAACTCATCGCTGAGCTTTACACCCCAACTGAGAACGACGTCGAGGTGACAATTGAAGTTGAGCCAGAGGCATACGGGTTGATTTTCGACTTCAGACCTAGTGAAGAACCAATCGCTATTGACAAATTCACTAAACAATTCAAAGTCTTAGTAGGCGACCTAAGTTACTTGGGTCGAATAATTTCTAGATTTGGCGGAGCCGCAAGAGTGGTGGCACCACAAGCTGCCAAGGATGCTGTCCGAGACTTTGCTCTTCGAGCCCTAGAAGGCGAGAAGACCAGAACCCCTAAGGATGCCGAATAATGCTCTGGTGGCTCATCGGTTTGTGGACGCTGCTAATTCTGGGATCAATTCTCGCTCTAGTCCTTGTGCTCAGAAACCTTGGCCTCTCGGCTAAACGGTTGAGTAGGTCAATTGACCCGATAAACCAAAAAGCATTGGGGCTTAAACTAGAAGTCAGTGCGCTAAAGCGCTCAAGGCTTGACCGACAGCGTAGGCTGGAATCAAGCAAATCCGCGAAAACTCGAAAGTAAGGCAAGACATGGGAAGACTATTTGAAGGTCCACACATTTGGATCATCCTACTTGTGGTTCTAATTATTTGGGGCGCTCCTAAGTTGCCAGGTTTCGCGAAGAGTCTCGGTCAGTCAATGCGAATCTTCCGTAAGGAAATGAAGCAGATGAGCGACGAGCGTGCAGAGGATAAGAAACCTGCAGCTGAGAAAGACTCTCCTAAAGACGAATAATGGCTAAGCGCCGCAATCCCGAAAAGAAGATGAAGCTTTCGGGTCATCTTCGTGAACTTCGCAAAAGATTATTCAGGTCAGCTTATGCAATTCTGGCTGGAACAATAATTGGTTGGCTAGTTTTCGATCAGGTTTTTCAAGCACTACAAGCTCCGGTAATTGCACTTTCAAAAGAGTCTGGTGTGAACGCCACCATAAACTTTGGCTCTGTAGTTTCTGCATTTGACCTTCAGGTGCAAATTTCTTTTTTTGTTGGCTTATTTCTCTCCAGCCCTATCTGGCTTTATCAAATTTGGTCTTTTGTAGCTCCTGCACTGCAAAAGAAAGAAAAGCGTTACACCTTAGCCTTTATCATGAGCAGCACCCCGTTTTTTCTAGGGGGTGCATATTTCGGTTGGTGGATGTTCCCAGGCTTTGTTAAATCACTCCTGTCTTTCACACCAGAAGGTTCAGCCAACGTTATCAATGCAGCCGAATATGTCCTTTTCACAGTCCGAGTTGTATTCGTTTTCGGGTTAGCTTTTGTTCTACCTGTGATTCTTGTTCTTCTGAATGGTGTTGGAGTTATCACTGGTAAAACCATCCTGAAAGGATGGCGTCTGGCTCTGTTTATCATCGCCATCATTGGCGCTTTGGCAACACCTGTCTCTGATCCTGTTTCTATGTTCTTGATGATGATTCCGTTGATTGCCCTCTACTTCGTTGCCGCCGGTATCGCAATCGCCAACGACAAACGGAAGGCACTGCGGAACAAAAACAATTTAGAGGGTCTTTCTATTGCCGATGAATACACTCCAGACGAAATCAGCTAATGAGTGAAGACTTAAGTCCTGCAGAGCGATACGCTAGGTCAAAACTAAATCGAGTAAACCCTTCTCTAGATAGCTTCTTAAAACTACTCAAGTTTCCGCTCGACGATTTTCAGGAAAAGGCCTGCCAGGCCCTGATGCGTGGTCAAGGGGTGCTCGTGGCTGCACCAACCGGTGCGGGAAAGACAATCATCGGGGAGTTTGCCATTCACCTTGCCGACCAAAAAAACCTGAAAGTTTTTTACACAACACCAATAAAGGCACTAAGCAATCAGAAATACGCCGAACTTGTTTCCCGATATGGAACAGACAAAGTTGGACTGCTAACCGGGGACACCAACATCAATGGTGATGCTCAGTTTTTGGTGATGACCACTGAAGTGCTAAGAAACATGATCTACGCCAACTCAAATGCTCTGATAAACCTCGGCTATGTTGTCATGGATGAGGTTCACTACTTGGCTGACCGGTTTAGGGGAGCGGTGTGGGAAGAGGTAATTCTGCATCTGCCTAAAGATGTGAAAATAGTTTCCCTTTCAGCAACTGTTTCCAACGCTGAGGAATTTGGGGCTTGGTTGGATGAGGTTCGCGGGGATACCGAAATAATCGTCTCGGAAACAAGACCAGTGCCACTGAATCAACACGTTTTATTTGGCGACGAACTAATTCCGCTATTCGATGAATCTGGAAATCAAAGCAGGGTAAATAGCGATTTGGTCCAGCGCCACGCCACAAAGATGCGGGCTCCAATCAATAAACCTTCTCGAGGCAGAAGGGGATTCAATGGTCTTGACCGAGGTATGGGCAGAATAGTTCGAATTTCTAAACCGGAAGTAATCGACATCTTGGACGAAGCGGATTTATTGCCGGCGATATTTTTCGTCTTCTCCAGAGCTGGCTGTGAAGCTGGTGTTCAATCAGTTCTAGCCTCGGGCATAAGACTAACCGCTCCTGAAGATAAGCAACTAATCAGAAGAATTGCTGAAGAAAAGTGTGGAACTATCCCAGATGAAGATTTAGCAGCGCTTGGTTACTTTGAATGGCTCACTGCACTGGAGCGGGGAGTGGCAGCTCACCACGCTGGTCTGCTACCGGCATTCAAAGAAGTTGTTGAAGAGCTCTTCCTCAGAAAATTAGTGAAAGTAGTGTTTGCAACCGAGACCCTTGCCCTCGGAATCAACATGCCAGCACGAACAGTGGTACTGGAACGACTTGATAAGTTCAATGGCGAAGGCCGTGTTCAAATAACGCCCGGTGAATACACCCAACTAACTGGAAGAGCAGGACGGCGCGGAATTGATATAGAAGGTCACTCGGTGATTCAGTGGAGCGCAAACCTAGATCCAAACTATGTTGCATCGCTTGCCTCGAAGAGAACCTACCCACTGGTCTCACCCTTCCGACCAACCTTCAACATGGCAGTCAATCTCATCGAGGCGTTTGGTGTTGAACGTTCTAGAGAAGTTTTGGAAACTTCTTTTGCTCAATTCCAAGCAGACCGTTCCGTTGTTGGACTAGCCAGGGGGATTAGAGAAAAGCAACAATCTTTAGCAGGTTATGAAGAGTCCATTAAATGTCATCTTGGAAGTTTCACAGATTATGCCCTGATAAGAAGAAATATCAGTGACCTAGAAAAGGAAGTTGCCCAATACGGACGAGCTTCACGGCGAAATGATCTGAGGCAAACCAAGGGAATGCGCTCACTGGAACTGAAAATTACTAACCTCAAACGTGAACTAAGGTCACATCCATGTCATGGTTGCCCCGACCGTGAAGCTCATGCCCGATGGGCAGAACGCTGGCATAAACTGCATCGAGAAACGCAGTCGGTAATCAAACAAATCGAATCACGAACTAACCAGGTGGCCAAAACCTTTGATCGAATCACTCAAATGCTCTTGGAACTTGGGTATCTGGTTGAAGGCGAGGCTGAGGTTGAGTCGACTGATGCTGGCCGAAGGTTGTCAAAAATCTATGGAGAGAAAGATTTACTAATCGCCGAGTGTTTGGAGCGGGGTATCTGGAGTTCGGTTGACGCCTCTACACTGGCTTCAATCGCAGCAGCTCTGGTTTACGAACCCCGGCGGGACGACGAACAGTTGAATCCGAAACTCCCTAAAGGGGATTTTGCCGAAGTTTTCGATGAAACTCTGCTGATTTGGGATGAAATTCAGCGATTGGCCAAGAAGCACCAGTTACCCCTTGGCACAGACCCAGATCCGTCGATGGCCCTGCAAATGCAACGCTGGGCCTCCGGAGCCAGGTTAGACAGCGTATTGAAGGCAACCGGAATGCTTGCCGGTGACTTTATCAGGTGGTCTAAACAAACTATCGATCTGTTAGAACAGATAGTAAAGATCCGAGAGCCTGAGCTGTCTGAAACTGCTGATCAAGCCATTGACCGCATCAAGCGTGGAATCGTTGCATATTCCTATTACGCTTAGATAATCATGGGAAAATTGCTGAATTGGATGCGCCATTCAGGATCCCTCTGGGGGAGAGCACTGCTTGGAGTTTTAGGCGGATTGCTTTTAGCCCTATCGTTCCCAGCCCCCAATTTCGCTCCAGGAACCTTTCTGGGACTTTTCCTTACCCTTTTAGCCATCCATAATCTTGGTTTCTTCAAAGCACTTTGGATTGGATTGCTAGCGGGATTTTCTTTCTTTGCAACAGTTTTGATCTGGCTTACGACATATCTTGGTCCTGTTCCTTGGGCAGTTTTGGCAATTGCCGAGGGATTGATCTTTGGCTTCGGCATGGCTATAACTGCCTTGGTTTGGCGTTGGCTCAGCTCATTGAAAGCAGCTTGGTGGAAAAACCCGGTTATAGCACTCTCGATTGGAGCTATCTATACTGGCCGAGAGTTTTTCGCTGGGCATTATCCATTCGGTGGTTTCCCTTGGGCGAGAATCGGTTTATCCCAAGTTGAAAATCCCTTAGCCAAGTGGGTTTGGGCTATCGACATCTCTGGGCTTACTTGGTTGATCGTTGCCATCGTGAGTATGGTCACAATAAGATTCCTTGAACCACTGCCAGCCGGATCTGGTGTGCTAAATCTTTTCAAAAGGTGGGTTCCAAATTTAGTGATTTGGATCTTGGTAATCGGAATTCCTCTAACCGTTGCATTACCTCAGGCTGAAAAAACGGGAAACCTAAAAGTTGCGGCAGTGCAAGGTAATGCCAATGCAGGATTGTTTGCTCGTAATCCACCAGGTTCGATACTTGATAAACACCTCAAGGTTGCCAAAGAAATTATTCAATCGGGTAAAGCCAAGAATTTGGATCTGATGGTCTTCCCAGAGAACGCAGCAGATTTAGATCCGGTAACCATGGTTGAACCAAATTTGAAGATAACTGAATTTGTGAATGAAGACTTGAAAGCACCATTGCTTTTCGGAAATAAGACTTTTCGTGGCGCGGATTTCTATAACGAAGTTGACCTCTGGGAACCGCAAAGAGGTTTGACAGATTATTACGACAAAAAGCGACCGGTGCCATTTGGCGAATATGTTCCGAATCGTTCATTCTTCATGGCTCTAGCGCCAGACATGATCGGGTTGATTGGTTGGGATATGTCGTCAGGCACTAGAGACGGTGTATTTGACATTGGTAGTAAAGCCCGAGTCGGTTCACTGATTTGTTTTGAAGTTACATTCGACGACCTAACCTACGATCTAGTAGACAAAGGAGCAGCTGCGATTATGGTGCAAACCAACAGCTCGGATTTCGGTAAAAGTGAGCAGGGCGTTCAACTTGCTGCCATCTCCAGAATGAGAGCTATACAGACCGGTCGAACAGTGGTTTCAATTTCAACCGTTGGCGTTTCTGGAATTTACGCACCAGATGGCACCATCATTTCTGAACTACCTACATTCAAACCTGATTACATGGTGGCCAACATAGAATTGCGCAAAGACCTAACACCTGCCATGGTTTTTGGAAGATATATAGAACCGATTGCCTTCGGTCTAACCTTGTTACTGTTGATTAGTTCCATAGTTTGGAAAATACTGACTCGAAGAAAGAAAAGAGCATGAAAACTTTAGTGATTATGCCGACTTATAACGAGTCAGGAAACATCGAAAAGAGTGTTGAATTACTATTTAAGTTCAACCAAGACATAGACCTCTTGATTGTTGATGACAATAGTCCCGACGGCACCGGCAGTATCGCAGAACAACTGTCCAAGCAAAGCAATAGGATCCATGTTTTGCATCGGGAAGGCAAAAGCGGCCTGGGGGCTGCATACCTTGCAGGCTTTGATTGGGGTTTTACAAAGAATTACGAGTTCCTAGTCGAAATGGATGCGGATGGTTCACATCGAGCTGAAGATCTGCCAAAACTTATAGCATTTGCCCCAAAGAACGATTTGGTCATCGGATCGCGCTACGTTTCAGGTGGTAAAACCGTCAATTGGCCTTTCTACCGCCAATGGCTTTCGCGAGGCGGAAACATTTACGCTCGGCTAATGCTCGGCGGGAAACTCAATGACATGACCGCTGGCTTTAGAATTTTTAGATCTGAATTTCTCAAGAAATTAGATTTGGCTGGAATTAACGCTCGTGGCTATTCTTTCCAAATTGAGATGGCCTACCGAACAGTTCTGGCTAAAGGACGTGTTGCAGAAGTGCCAATCACTTTTGTTGAGCGTGCAGTTGGAACATCAAAAATGAGTTCAGCCATAGTGCTCGAAGCATTAATACTGATTACCAAATTTGGATTCAGAAGATTATTTCGCAGAACTAACTAGCGTTCTTTCTTCTTAGTTTCAGGTCGGCCAAAACTTCCTTCAGTAAAATTTCTAAATCTTCTCTGGTCCGACGCTCCAACAAAATCTCCAGATGTGTTCTAGCAACTTTTGTTTCCGGCTCGGGCTGTTCAGCTTGGCTAGGGTTTCTTAGTTTGGCCACTTGTGAACATTGTCTGCAATCCCAGTTACTGGGAACTTCCGCATCAGCTGCAAAGATGACCGAGGTAATGTGTTGATTCGAGCAAAGATACTCTGTGGTTTGCCTAGGGGAGAGGGTCACACCTGTGGCCTCTTCAAAACTTGCAGAACCCAATCTTGCCCCACGTAATGAATCGCCTGCCATTTTTTCTCCTAAGTTTTGAATACAGGTAGGCTACTCATCAAATAGGAGAATAATTCCCGGTTATTTGGATTTTTTCAAAGTTTTGACAGCAAGATCGGTCTTGTCTGTCACAATTCCATGAGCACCTAGTGCCACCAGTCTACGCATCTCTGATTCATCATTGATGGTCCAGAAGTGGATTAGTGTTCCCGTGTCGCTAACCGACTTGATAAATCTCTTTCGATCGAATCTCATTCCGTAACTACCGATTGGAATTTGCAGGGCACCAATCTCAGCCAGCAACCCATCTAATTTGATACCAAATAAATTCATCAACCAAGCTCTGAAAACTATCGAACCACTTGCAGATGTTGCAACTGGTTTGGTTAAAAGTGCAATCGCAGAAGTTCTTCTTTTGTTGCTGAAGCTGGAAACCAAAACTCGTTCGTGAGCCTTGGCGAATTCAATAGCTTGAACAGTGGGGCGAATGGCATCATCGGCCTTAATGTCTAAATTAAATTTCGCCATAGGGAATTTCTCTAGAGCATCCAGCAGTGTGGCAACCTCAATTTGTCCCTTTAGTTCATCGTGGGTAAGCTCAGATATTCTCTTCTTAGAGCCGGTAAGTCTTACAAGATCAGCATCGTGAACTAGAACAGCGATTCCATCTGCTGTGGCTCGCACGTCAGTTTCTAGATAATCAGCACCTGCTCCAAGGCCATGCTGAAATGCTCCCAAAGTGTTTTCAACCGGGGGAGTGAAACCACGGTGGGCTAGCACTACCGGTTTTGCCTTAATGAAATAGGGATGGTTCTGCATCTGCTCACAATCTCGGGGGTAGGCTTTTCAAGTGAATCAAACCGTCAAATCTATGGTTAAACCTATCGGCAGGCTTCTGCTTGGCCTGTATTTGGTCGGTTTAGGGCTAGCGATGATGATTCATACTCAGCTCGGCGTTCCACCTTGGGATGTGCTCACACAGGGTATACAGCATCAAACGGGCTGGAGTTTTGCTTTAGCTGCATCTGTGGTCAGCGCTGTTGTGTTGTTGCTGTGGATTCCGATCAGGCAGAAACCAGGTATTGGAACCTTGATAAATGCATTCTCAATTGGACCTTTCGCTGATTTAAATAGGCCTCTCATGCCAAATTTTGATTCTTTCTGGGGTAACTTGCTTTGGCTAATTCTAGGGCTATTGGTGGTTGCCACTGGGTCTGGACTATACATCTCAGCGCATCTAGGTGGTGGGCCAAGGGATGGTCTCATGGTTGGCCTGACCAGAGTTTTGGGTTGGCCATTTTGGCTGGTCAGAACTATTGGAGAGGCAACCGTTCTCGTTTCTGGTTGGATTCTAGGGGGAACAGTGGGGATAGGAACTGCCCTGTTTGCTGTTGGAATTGGTTATCTTTTGCAACACTCAATGCGAATATTTGGCTTTGACCCTAGGGACGGCAAGAACAAAGAAATCAGCTCCTAATGAACGGAAAAATCCACGTAAAACACCGCGAAACGGCTCGTGTCTTGCTTCACAGCTCAAAAAATGAGGTTTTGATGCTCAAAACCCACTTTGATCCTGAAGTTGGGCTTCCGCCAAGGTGGCTAATTCCAGGAGGTGGCATAGACGCCGGAGAAACAGCCCTGGCTGCGGCTGTTAGAGAACTTAGAGAGGAAACGGGTTTTCAGCTTTCAGGAATTGATTTGGGAGATCCTGTGTTGATTGCATCTGGAGCTTGGGTTTGGGCAGACGAAATAAGTTTTCACACTTACACTGACACGATATTTGAATTCAAAGTTGAACCTTTTGAACTTGATACTTCGGGTTTCACAGTTGATGAAATCAGAGATGTTTTGGAATACAAATGGTGGGACATAGCAGAATTATTGGCAAGTGGTGAGCTAATTGCCCCACATGAACTCAAGGCCTACCTTCAGAAAAGGTTTATTCAATAACCGATAATGAACATTATGTCAAGTAATAATTATCTAGCTTAGAGAGCCTGTTCCCCCGCAGCCTGACTGGCTTGAGCCCATTCACTGAGTTTGACTTCTGCTTTCCCGTTAGTAATCGATTGCATGGCAAGTTGATAGTTCCTCTGCATATGATGAAGAAATTCAAAATTCTCTGCTTGAGTCGATTTAGCCAATTCATAGGCTGTGATTCCAACGGCTGCATTTATTGCTACTATCTGGCAAATTGGGCTGTCCTCCCCCAATTTTCCGGAAAAGAGATCCCTGGCAACCTGGGCATTATGGTCTGAGTCACCGCCGATTAGTTGATCTACTAAAGCTTTAGGGATGTTCAATGTCTGCGGGTCAAAAATAAGCTCTGAGACCTCACCTGAATGAACAATTTTGACCAAACTGTTCCCGGTTATGGTCAATTCATCCAAACCATCCGAGCCCCTGAAAATAATGGCCGTCCTACCCCTCTCAGCCATTTCTGCCGCTAACAGATCTACCAAATCTTGGTTTGCTATGCCAAGAGCTGTTGCCACAGGCTGAACTGGGTTAGCTAGTGGTCCTAAGAAGTTAAAAGTTGTTGGAACACCCATTTCTTTGCGAATCGGGGCAACGTGCTTGAGTGCTGGGTGGAAGATTGGAGCAAAGAAGAAAGTGATGTTTGTCTTTTTGAATACCCAAGCCAACTGTGCTGGCGAAAGATCTAAACGAATCCCTAGCTTGTCTAAAACTTCAGAAGAACCTGTTTTACCCGACGCTGATCTTGAACCATGTTTTAGCACAGGATAACCAGAGGCAGCAATTACGATAGCCGCCATTGTTGAAATGTTTACGGTACCGAGCTGATCTCCCCCGGTTCCTACAATGTCGATTGCATCTTGACTTAATGGAACTTTGAGTGAGTTTGCCAGCATGATGTCAACAAAACCCGCCAGCTCTTGGCTGGTTTCTCCCTTGGCTCGCAATTGAAAAAGAAAATTAATTATGTCCTCTTTTACAAAGTCGCCTGACATCATTTCTGACATGGCCCATTGAGCTTCTGCTCTGGAAAGGTCAGATCTGGCATCTAACTTTTCTAAAATTCGTGGCCAGGTCATAACTTCATTCATGGGGTCAATCCTAGACGCTTAAATTACAAAAATCCCTGTCAGTATGCGGGTTTTAGCCCGATTACCCAAGGCTGAAGGGGTAGAATAAAAGTATGACAACAGCGCCAATTACCCAAGGTCAAATCCACCGCCCAAGTGCAACATCAGTGGGAACAATAGTCTGGTTGGGTAGCGAAGTCATGTTTTTTGCTGCTCTTTTTGCCATGTATTTCAGCCTTCGAGGCAATTCCCCAGAAATTTGGGCCGAAGATACCGCTCGTCTAAACTTCCCATTCGCTCTGACTAACACCTTGATTTTGGTGGCATCATCATTTACCGCCCAGTTTGGTGTATTCGCTGCTGAACGGATGCAGCCTAGAGCAACAGGCCGCTCCCCGCTCAAGTGGGGAATGGTCGAATGGTTTATTCTCAGCTACATACTCGGAGCAATCTTCGTGTCAGGCCAGGTCTGGGAGTATGCAACGCTAATCAGCGAAGGAATTTCCCTATCCTCGAACTCATATGGTTCATCGTTCTATATGACCACTGGATTCCACGCCCTGCACGTTACGGGTGGACTAGTTGCCTTCTTATTTGTGATTGGAAGAGCTTTCGCTGCCAAGAAATTCGGTCACAAAGAAGCCACAAGCGCCATAGTGGTTTCTTACTACTGGCACTTTGTTGACGTGGTATGGATTGGTCTGTTCCTCATAATTTACGTTTTGAAGTAAAGAAATCTAGAAAAAGAAATTGATGGCTGAGTTGAAAAAGAAATTGAACGGGCTTCGAAGAAGTCCACGATCCTTGTTTGTTATTTTGTTTGCTGCCTTGATGGTTGTTGGCTCTGGATACACTGCGGTTAATGCTGCTGTCTCCCCCAACCAGCAGGTAGTTAGAAGCGAAGATCAGGTCAATTACGGTAAGAAACTTTTCTTGTCTAACTGTGCCTCCTGTCACGGCAAAAATGCGGAAGGCAGAGACAAAATAGCTCCCTCACTTATCGGTGTTGGAGAAGCCTCTGTTGACTTCCAAGTTTCAACAGGGCGAATGCCGGGTGCAGCTAGCGGTCCACAACTTCAAGTCAAGCCAGTTCAATTCACAGAAGAACAAATTTCGGCTCTCGCGGCTTACGTAGGTTCTTTAGCTCCAGGTCCAGCCATTCCAGATGCTGCATACCTGCAAGGCAATGGCGATTCATCTAGAGGTGGAGAGCTGTTTCGCGTTAACTGTGCGATGTGTCACAATGCTGCTGGTGCTGGTGGAGCTTTAACTGAAGGCAAGTATGCGCCTAACTTGATGAAATCTTCAGCCAAAACAATTTATGAAGCGATGATTACTGGACCGCAAAACATGCCGGTTTTCAATGACGCAAACATTTCTCCTGAGGAAAAGAATGACATCATTACCTATCTTCAATACCTTCAAACAAATAAGTCGGTCGGTGGAGATGAACTTGGAAATCTTGGCCCAGTAGTTGAAGGCCTGCTAACTTGGTTGGGATTGTTGGGCATCATTGTTGCAATCACAATCTGGCTTGGCGCAAAGTCTAACTAGAAGAAGAAAGAAAAAATTGAGCGAGCAATCAAAAAACGAAGAAACTGGTTTAGCAGTTCTGCGGGCTGATGCGGTTCAAGACCCCGGTCTCGAAAAACATCGCGTAAGAATGACTGACAAGAGCCCAAAACACGAGAAGAGCGCGGCTCGTCAGGTAGCAATGCTATTTGCAATTTCAATGATTGGCAGTGCATTTGCCCTCTACGCATATTTTGCATTTCCACTGACCTCAAATTTGCTGACTGTAAGAAACAACACCATGTTCTTGGGGCTTGGAATTACTTTTGGATTACTTGGAATTGGAATTGGTGCCGTTCACTGGGCTAAAACACTTATGCCTGACAATGAAGTTGCAGAAGATCGGCACTCGATTAAATCAAGCGAAGAAAAACGCGCGGCAGCGGTTGAAATTATCAACCTCGCTGCACAGGAATCAGGCTTCACCAGAAGAAAACTTATTCGTAGAACTCTTTACGGAGCTCTTGCGCTATTCCCTCTGCCAGCCGTCATTATCTTTGGTGACCTAGGACCCAATCCTGCCAACTCTCTGCGACACACAATGTGGAAACCGAATACACGTCTAGCTAGAGACCCATATGGAACTCCAATCAAGGCAAGCGAAGTTTCAGTTGGTTCGGTTTATCACGTCGTTCCGCATGGTTTGGAACAGGGTGAAGAAGGTTACCTTGAAGAAAAAGCCAAAGCTGCTGTCCTTCTCGTTAGAGTTGATGAGAATGTTCTAAAGAGCCAAAAACAGCGTGACTGGTCTTACAACGGTATCGTTGCTTACTCAAAAATTTGCACACACGTTGGCTGTCCCGTAGCACTCTACGAGCAAAATACCCACCACCTGCTTTGTCCTTGCCATCAGTCAACATTTGATCTGGCAAATGACTGCAAGGTTATTTTCGGTCCAGCATCAAGACCCCTTCCCCAACTTCCAATAAGCGTTGACAAAGAAGGTTATTTGATTGCAACCGGTGATTTCCATGAACCGGTTGGTCCATCGTTCTGGGATAGGAGCGTAAAGAATTGAGTAGCGCAACAACAACAAAAAAGAAGAATGGGTTCTTGGCCGGAACTGCAACTTATGTTGATGATCGCCTTGGCGTCGGAGGCGTACTTAAAGAATTCGGTCGCAAGATATTCCCCGACCACTGGTCATTCATGTTGGGCGAAGTTGCACTCTATTCATTCCTCGTTCTTTTGCTCTCCGGAACTTTCCTAACTTTCTTCTTCGACCCGTCAATGGCTGAGACCACTTACAACGGCGTATATGCTCCGCTCAAAGGTGCTCACATGTCGAAGGCCTATGAGTCAAGCCTTTACATCACTTTTGAAGTTCGCGGTGGTTTGCTAATGCGTCAGGTGCACCACTGGTCAGCTTTGCTATTCGTAGCTGCAGCTGGTTTACACATGCTTAGAGTTTTCTTCACGGGCGCATTCCGCAAGCCAAGAGAACTCAACTGGGTTGTCGGATTCGTGCTCTTTGTTTTAGGAATGGGTGCTGGTTTCACCGGCTACTCACTACCAGATGACTTGCTTTCAGGTAACGGTCTGAGAATTATCGATGGAATGATCAAGGGCGTTCCCTTTATCGGAACCTGGATTTCATCTTTGCTATTCGGTGGTGAATTCCCGGGAACTGCAATTGTTGGCAGACTGTATGCGCTCCACATCATGCTCATCCCAGCACTTATTTTGGTCTTCCTAGCTCTGCACCTTGTCATGTTGGTGGTTCACAAACACACTCACTACTCGGGTCCAGGACGAAAAGACACCAACGTGGTTGGTTATCCATTGATGCCGGTTTATGTTGCAAAAGCAGGTGGCTTCTTCTTCATCGTCTTCGGTGTGATTATGCTAATCGCAACCTTCTTCACGATTAACCCAATTTGGAACTACGGTGGCTATGACCCATCCCCTGTTTCTGCAGGTACTCAGCCCGACTGGTACATCGGTTGGCTCGATGGTGCTCTTCGTCTTGCACCAACCGGTATTGAATTCATGATTGGTGACTACACAGTATCGACCAATATTCTCCTTCCGTTAGTTGTCAGCTTGGTATTCCTGGCTTTGGTAGCAATTTATCCTTTCTTTGAAAACTGGGTTACCGGAGACAAGCGTGAGCACCACGTTCTGGATAGGCCAAGAAACGCTCCAGTAAGAACTGCTATCGGTGCTGCTGGAGTTACCTTCTATGCAGTGCTCTGGGCAGGAGCTAGCACGGACTTGATCGCAACTAACTTCAAAATGAGTTTGAACCAAGTTCTTATTTCCATGCAAATTTCTCTAATTGTGTTGCCATTTGTTGCGTTCATAGTGACCAAGCGAATCTGTTTAGCTTTGCAGCGCAAGGATCGAGAGATTGCATTGCATGGCCGTGAGAGCGGAAGAATTGTTCGGTTACCACACGGCGAATACATTGAGGTTCACGAAGCCTTGGATGCTCATGATTTATACAAATTGGTCGACTTCAAGGACTACCAACCTACCCTGGCTCGCCCTAATGCCAAGGGAAAAATCACTGTTAGTGCAAGACTCCGGGCTCGTGTTTCCAGGTTCTACTTCGGCGACAGAGTAAGTCCAGCAACACAAACAGAAATCGAAGCTAACCAGCACCATGCTCACGAAATCGAAGAGCAGGTTCAGAAAGCTATCGAGGCAAGCAAGTAAACTAGTGTAAACGTAATGCCCGCCAAACTGCTGGCGGGCATTACGTTAATTCCAACTTCTTAGTGGGCGTGTAACCCTCTCGAGTGCTCAAAAACAAAACCAATCAGAGCCACCAGAGCAAGAGGCAATCCAATTACGAACAGCCACCAACCCACTGCTAGAGAAGTGAAACAGATCGTCGAGCCAATTCCTAGCATTAGTGGCCACCAGGACCAAGGAGCAAAGAACCCCATTTCAGCTTCACCGTCTTCAATGTTGGCATCCGGCCTATCTTCAGCTCCAGTGAAATTCTTAGCAGTATTGCCAAAGTAAAAGGCAATGAAGCTTGTCATTATAGCGAGCATTAGAATCGCTGCGGTCCCAATTACCTCAATCTCTTGTTTACCAGTTGGCTGAACCTGATAGGACCAGTATGCATAGCCAATTGCCACGAAGACATAGAAAACTGTGAGCAAAATAAATATTTTGGTATTAGTCTTCACAGCCTATGCCTTCACTTTCTGGATCGACTCTTTGGCTTCTGGAGCTGCATGCTCAGGATGATTTAGATCGAAAGCTGGAGACTCACTTCTAATTCTTGGGATTGAAGTGAAGTTATGCCTTGGGAATGGCGAAGCTGTAGCCCACTCCAGAGAACGACCAAAGCCCCACGGGTCATTCATTTCAACCTGAACACCCTTGCGATGGGTAATCCAAACATTCCATAGGAATGGAATCATGGAAAGACCAAGCAAGATTGCGCCGAACGTAGAAATCTGGTTGAACAAAGTAAAGCCATCTGAAGGCAAGTAACTGTAATATCTGCGTGGCATTCCCATTACACCTAGCCAGTGCTGAATTAGGAATGTGATGTGGAAACCAAAGAACAAAGTCCAGAAGTGAATCTTACCTAGTCGTTCATTTAGCATCTTTCCAGTCATCTTTGGCCACCAGAAATAAAAACCACCAAACATGGCAAAGACCACAGTTCCAAAGACAACGTAGTGAAAGTGGGCAACCACAAAGTATGAATCACTCAAATGGAAATCGAGTGCTGGAGAAGCCAAGATAACTCCGGTCAAACCACCAAAGATAAAAGTTGTCAAGAAACCCAAAGAGAACAACATCGGGGTTTCAAAAGTTATTGAACCTCGCCACATGGTTCCAATCCAGTTGAAAACCTTAACACCAGTAGGAACGGCAATCAACATTGTTGTGAAAGCGAAGAACGGCAAAAGCACTGAACCGGTGACATACATGTGGTGAGCCCAAACTGTCATGGACAAAGCTGCAATAGCGATGGTTGCGTAAACCAATGTGCGGTAGCCGAAAACTGGTTTGCGGCTGAATACCGGGAAGATTTCTGAAACGATTCCGAAGAATGGCAAAGCCAAAATGTAAACCTCTGGGTGACCAAAGAACCAGAACAAGTGCTGCCAAAGCATAGGACCACCATTAGCTGGATCGAAAATGTGTGCACCAAACTTACGATCTGCTCCAAGTGCAAAAAGTGCTGCAGCTAAAGGTGGAAAACACATGATGACAAGAATCGAAGTTACCAAAGTGTTCCAAGTGAAGATTGGCATACGGAACATGGTCATACCAGGAGCTCGCATGGTGATGATGGTGGTGATGAAGTTAACACCACCCATGATGGTCCCGAATCCAGAAAGAGCTAGACCAAATACCCAAAGGTCTCCACCAAGTCCTGGTGAGAAGGTTGTGTTCGAAAGTGGCGCGTAAGCAAACCATCCGAAAGAAGCCGCACCTTGAGGTGTAAAGAATCCCGCAACCGCAACGAAAGAACCGAAGAAATAGAACCAGTAAGCAATTGCGTTTAATCTTGGGAACGCAACATCTGGTGCACCAATTTGCACCGGCATGATTACGTTGGCGAAACCTGCAAACAAAGGTGTTGCAAACATCAACAACATGATGGTTCCGTGCATGGTGAACAACTGGTTATATTGCTCTTTGGTTTCGACAATGGTCAAACCTGGCATTGCCAACTGTGCGCGGATGATCAATGCCATTACACCGGCAATCATGAAGTAAATTACGGAGGTAATTAGGTATAGGTAACCAATCTTCTTGTGATCTGTAGTGGTCAACCACTCGACGACAATTCGTCCTCTAGATTTCTTAGCTGTGGTAATCATTGCTTAGCCTCTAATCTTTGGGTTGTCACCTGGAAGGTTACCGTTACGGTTTAGGTTGTTGGGATCGTTTGGATTTGCGGTCAGCTGTCCTTCGAAACCCTGCGCTCTTAGGTCGCTCATGTGCTTATCAAAAGTGTTCTGGTCAACAACTTTCACGTTGAATAACATCGCCGAGTGGAACTCCCCGCAAAGTTCGGCACACTTTCCCTTATACTCGCCAACTTTTTGTGGCGTGAAATAGATGTGGTTTACCGAACCTGGGAAAACATCCTTCTTATAAAGGAAGTCAATGACCCAGAATGAGTGGATTACATCTCTGGAAGTTAAGTCGATTTCAACTGTTTTCCCAACCGGCAAATACAAAGTGGGAAGTTCTGCTTCGCTTTGATCCTCAGGAAGTTGCAATCCGCTGTCGTAAACATTTGCATTGGTGTAATTGAAGTCCCACGACCATTGCTTTCCAATAACTTCAATACGATATTGGCTATCGACCTTTCGCTCAATCTCTTGCATGTCAATGGTGGTTTGGGCGAAGTAACCCAAAACTAGAATGAACGGAACCACGGTAAAGAGGGTTTCGATTGGCATGTTGTAACGCAACTGAGGCGGAATCTCGCGATCACCTTTACGTCTGCGATAGACGATAATTGCCCAGAACATAAGACCCCAGGCAATAATTCCAACAGCATACAAAACTAACCAAGAGTCCACCCAGAGCTTGGTGATCTGGTCGGTGTGGTTGGTGATACCAGGGGTTCCAGGCAAAAAACCTCTGGATAACTCAGCTTGGGAACAACCAGTTAAAGTTGCTATCAGCAATGCTGAAATAGGCAGAATTGCCCATCTAAATCGAGGCTTTTTAGGCACAGTCGACCCTTCAATAATGTTTGTTGATACCCCTAGTCTAATCTTTCTTCGGCCGTCAAATAGTCATTTACCCCAATAAACACGGGGGTTTAATAAAGAAAACCCACCCGAAGGTGGGCTTTACTAATTTGAAAATTTAGTTGAAAGATGATCCACAGGCGCAGGTTCCCTGGCTATTTGGATTATCAATCTCGAATGAACGCTTTTGGAAAGTGTCAACGAAATCGAAAGTAGCTCCGTTTACATAAGGTGCACTCATGTAATCGACTACTACTTCTACCCCATCAAAATCTCTAATCAGGTCTCCGTCACGAAGTTCTGGTGTAAGCACGAAAGGCAAATATTGGAAACCAGCACAGCCGCCAACTTTTATCTCGACGCGTAGGCGAAGTTTTTGGCCCTCTTCAAGATCTGAAATATCGGCAGATTCAATGTGGCGACGTAATTCAGCTTTAGCGGCCTCGGTTATTTCTAGCCCATGAGTCAAAGTATCGGTCATTTTGCTCTCCTTACTAAATACAAGTCTAACTAATCTTGTTTCAATTCATTGCAGCCCACCAAGAATAAAGCTTCGGCTACCATTGCATTCTTCAGGCCCAAAAGATTTATGGACTCATTTGGGCTGTGAGCTCTGGAATCAGAATCCTCGACTCCAGTTACCAGAATTTGAGCGTCTGGGAAAACCTCGGTCAGATCAGCTATAAACGGGATTGATCCGCCAATTCCGATGTCCACTGGAGGGTTGCCAAAGGCTGCTGCAAGGCTATTTCTAGCCATTTGAGCCGCCCAGCCGGACGAATCTGCCATAAATGGTTTACCCGTCTCTATATTCCCGAATTCAACCACAGCACCAAACGGGACAGCAGCCAAAATATGAGATTTGAGTGCTTCCAAGGCCCGGAGCGGGTCTTGTCCTGGGGCGATTCTTAGACTTAGCGCTGCCGAAACTGATGGCTGTAAGGTATTTGAGGACGTAGCCACCGAAGGAACATCCATACCGATAACAGTCAACGATGGCTTTCCCCATAGCCTGTCCATGAGTCCGCCATCGCCTATCTGGCTAACTTCAGGAAGAAGGCTGCTGTCTTGACGCAAATTGGTTTCCGTGTAAGGCAGGTCCTCGAATTTATAGGTTTCTAAGCCTGAAATGGCCACGTTACCCTTCTCATCGTGAAGAGAAGCCAGAACTTTAATCATTGGGATCATGGCATCTGGGATAGCTCCGCCAAACATGCCCGAGTGTACCGCGTGCTCCATAGTGCGAATCTTGAAGTCTAAGGCAACAACACCTCTGAGGCTTACTGTCAAGGCTGGGATTTCAGGAGACCAGTTCATCGAATCGGCAACAATGATTGCATCTGCAGCCAATTTTTCCTTATTTTCGTCTAAAAACTGCCTAAAAGTCCTAGAACCGGCCTCTTCCTCTCCTTCGATAAAAATAGAAATACCGAGGTCGAAATCCCCGCCAGCTATGGACTTCAAAGTTTCAATTGCCGACAGGTGTGCAATTACCCCGGCCTTGTCGTCAGCAGCCCCTCGGCCATAGATTCTTCCATCTTTCGCAGTTGGCTCAAAAGCAGGGGTCTCCCATAAATCTGGGTCGCCAGGAGGCTGGACATCATGGTGAGCATAAAGCAATACATGTGGCTTACCATTTTTTGCCTTACGCGAGGCTAAAACAGCTGGAGCGCCAGGCACCCCCTCAAAACTTGCTCGCTTTATCTCAACCTCGTCAAACACTCCCGAGTCTCGGAATAATTTAGCCACCGCCTCAGCACTTCGTTCTAGCTCATTTGGGTCAAAGGCATCCCAGGCTATGCCCGGAATACGAACCAATTGGCCTAATGCGGCTAATCGGTTAGAGAAGTCCTGCTCAACTAAGTCTCTGGTCTTTGCTACCAACTCACTTGCAGGTGTCATGTGATGTTGCGAACTTGGGCTCGGGGAGAATGTCATGAGAGTAATCTAAATCATTGGAAGACAAAAATAGAGGACATAATGACCGAAGCGAAAAAAGATTCCCAATCGAAACCAACCGGTAAAGGTCGCCCCACCCCAACTCGCAAAGAACGTGAAGCCGCCAATCTAAAACCAATAGTTGGTAATCGAAGCAAAGAAGCCAAAGCCGCTATGAGAAAGCAGCAGGCTGAAGCTAGGGATAAAGCTCGAGTAGCCATGATGAGCGGAGATGAACGCTACCTATTGCCTAGAGACAGAGGGCCACAGCGGAAAATTGCTCGCGAAGTGCTCGACTCGCGTTTCACTTTTGTAGAGCTCCTGATGTTCATTATGATTCTGTTCTTAATCTCAAGCTTTGTGATCAATAAGAGTCAACAGGAATCTGTATCTCTCTTGATGTTTGCTGCCTTGGCTATCAGCATCATTGAAGTTAGTTTCTTATTCTTCAAAGTTCGTAAAACAATTTTGGAAAAAATGCCGTCTGAAAAGAAAGTTCAGCGTGGAACCTGGCTTTACCTTATGATGCGAGGAATGCAACCTAAAGCTTTGCGAATTCCAAAACCAGTAAAACGAAACAAAAACTAGTTCTATTAACCCACCGGTTCACGAAGGAGTCAACTGTGGCTGAACCTAACGGCCTACATTTACCAACCCTTATCAATCAGGTAGTTACGGCTATAGAGGAGCTGAAAGACAGTTTCGGTCCTTTTGAGGTTCACCCAAGCTTGAGATCTGAACAGGCCAAAGCTGAGGCAGTTCTAAAAGAGTTGACAGACCGGTTGGAAGATAACTTCCCATACTTCCACCCGAACTATGCCGCCCAAATGTTGAAATCTCCCCATCCTGTTGCGGTTGCCGCATATTTGGCAACCATGATGATTAATCCAAATAACCATTCAATTGATGCCTCCCCCGCCACGACGGTGATGGAACGTGAAGTTCTAAAACAGCTAGCTGCCATGTTTGAATACCCAGAAGAATTTCTAGGGCACCTAACTTGGAGTGGAACAACAGCAAACCTGGAAGCGCTTTGGATTGCCAGAGAGTTGCAACCAACGAAGAAGATAGCTCACTCCGCCGATGCCCACTACACCCACTCTCGTATGTCTGAAGTTTTAGGAACCACCAATGTTTCAATTCCGGCAGACAATACCGGACGTATGGACATGGAATCCCTGGAGGCTCAACTAAAAACTGGGTCAATTGGAACAGTTGTGGCAACCCTGGGCACAACCGGACTAGGCGCAGTAGATCCTTTGGCTGACATAGTTCGACTAGCTAAGGAATACGGCGCAAGAGTTCACGTCGACACTGCTTACGGTGGTTTTTTCAAATTAATCGCTGAAAATCATCTAGAGCCGGAAACCGCCAGGCACTATGCGGCTCTAAAAGATGCCGATTCGATTGTTGTTGATCCGCACAAGCATGGGTTGCAGCCTTACGGTAGCGGAGCTGTTTTCTTTAAAGATCTAGGTATCGGAAAATTCTACAAACACGACTCCCCTTACACCTACTTCATTTCCGACGATTTACATTTCGGTGAGATTCAACTGGAATGTTCAAGAGCCGGAGCATCAGCAGCTGCAATTTGGGCAACTTTGAAACTTTTCCCACTCACCGAACAAGGATTAGGCGCTGCACTAATTCCGACCAGACAGGCTGCGATTAACTGGTACGAATCATTAAAGGATTCCGATTCGCTCCAGCCCTACCAAAAACCTGAACTTGACATTCTTACTTATCTTCCGAGAGTCGACTCAATGACGAAACTCGATTATGTTTCACATGAGCTCTTAGTGCGCTCAGCACAAGGTGCGCGACCTGATCAAATACATTTAGCGACCTATGTGGTAAAGCCAAACCAGCTTCAAGCAAGAGGTTTCAACTTCCGCGAAGACGCGGCAAGTGCAAGAATTCTTAGAAGCGTATTGATGAAACCGGAACAAGCGGATTGGGTTCCAAGGCTTCATAGCAAAGTTCAAGATTTAGCAAAATATCTAATCAACTAACAACAGGAGATGGAATGAAATACAGGTACCTTGGCAACAGCGGATTCAAAGTAAGTGAATTGGTTTATGGAAACTGGCTCACCCATGCAACTCAAATTGAAAACGAGAGAGCAATCTCCACTGTGCACGCAGCGCTTGACGGCGGTATTACCTCTTTCGACACCGCAGATGTTTATGCTAACCAAGCTGCTGAATCTGTCCTAGGAGAGGCACTCAAGGGTCAGCGACGAGAAGGTATCGAAGTCTTTACCAAGGTCTACTGGCCGGTAGCACAGCGCATGCCTAATGACACTGGTTTATCTCGCAAACACATCATGGAATCCATCAACGGCTCACTGAAGCGCTTGCAGATGGATTACGTGGATCTTTATCAAGCTCATCGTTACGACGTTGAAACACCGCTGGAAGAAACCATGCAGGCATTTGCCGACATCGTTCGTCAAGGTAAAGCGCTATACATCGGTGTGTCCGAGTGGAACGCAGAGCAGATCAGAGCTGGCCACAAACTCGCTAAAGAAATGGGCTTCCAACTGATTTCAAGCCAGCCACAATATTCAATGTTGTGGCGTGTTATCGAGACAGAGGTAATTCCAACTTGCGAAGAGTTGGGTGTCAGCCAAATTGTTTGGTCACCGATGGCTCAAGGCGTGTTAACCGGTAAGTACCTTCCTGGTCAACCCCTTCCACAGGATTCAAGAGCGGCTAATGAAAAAGTTAACTCATTCATACAGAAGCTGCTAACTGACGACGTCCTAACTCGCGTTCAGCAACTCAAGCCTTTGGCTGATGAACTTGGCATAACTATGGCTCAGTTCTCACTGGCCTGGGTTTTACAGAACAAGAATGTCTCAAGCGCAATTGTTGGTGCCACCTCACCAGAACAAATCACCAGCAACATTGGTGCAGTCGGTGTTGAGATTCCGCAAGAGATTATGGACAAGGTTACTGAGATCCTGAAGCCTATTATCGTCAGTGACCCAAGAGAGACAAAAGCTCCTGAGGCTCGTTTAGTTTAGTCTTCTAGCCCAAAACGGCCCGAAGTAAACAAAGCCGGTGTAACCCTGAACAAGGTTTGCACCGGCTTTTACTCTTTCCAAGACTTGCTCGCGAGTTTCAACTCCCCCAACAGAGATAACCACAAATTCTTTTGCGACAGACTTCCGAATCAACTTTAAGACTTCAATTGATCTTTGATTCAAAGGTGCGCCCGAAAGTCCTCCGGCACCGGCAGCTGCAACATTCGGTGATTTCAAGTTGTTGCGAGTAATCGTAGTGTTGGTGGCTATAACCCCAGCTAACCCCATAGTTTCGGCTAACTTGCAAATATCAGCAATGTCTTGGTCGGCTAAATCTGGAGCTATCTTAACTAAAACAGGTTTTGCATTTGCTTGATTTAGAACTGCTTCCAAAATAGGTTTTAGGGATTTGATTTCCTGCAGCGAACGAAGTCCTGGAGTATTTGGTGATGAAACATTTACTACTAAATAATCCGCGTATGGTGACAAGAGTTTGGCGCTGGTTGAATAATCCTGAACCGCATTTTCTAGTTCAACAGCCTTACTTTTACCGATATTGATGCCGATCACGGGCAGCTTCTTCTTCGACGCTCGCAAGGCTTGCAATCTCCTTGCAACAACCTCTGCACCCTCGTTGTTGAATCCCATTCGGTTAACTAGAGCGCGATCTGCCTTCAACCTAAATAGTCTTGGCTTTTCATTTCCAGGTTGAGCTATTGCGGTAACGGTTCCAATTTCAACGTGAGAAAAACCAATCTCACCAAGTTCTTGAATCCATTTACCGTTTTTATCAAAACCCGCTGCTAAACCAAACTCTCCGGCAAATTCGAGCCCCATAACACTAATGCTTTTAGCTGTTTTGTTTTTCATTAGTTTGGTGAGTCCAAGTTTGGATGCAACTTGAATTGCAAAAACACCAAGGTAATGAGCCCGCTCAGGATCTAACCGACTGAGTAGAACATTGAAAAGGAAGCGATAGAGCACGATTACAAGATTACCCTTCGAGATATAAAGAAATGGGCCGGCATCATTACATGCCGGCCCAAGTTCTTTAGGGTTTAGCTACAACCGCTGGTTGATCCACAGCCTTCACAGACGTGACATGAACCAGATGGACGCATCTTGATACCACAGTTGAAACACAGTGGAGCATCTGATTCAGTTCCCTGGAGCATTTCGAACAATTCAGCTGAAGAGTGAACTGCACGAGCTGGCTCGGACTTCACTTCTTCGACCTTGAGTTCCACAACCACTGGCTTAGCCTCAACAACCGGCTCAGCAACCGCTGGAGCTGCCTCAATTGTTGGGTAAGCATTTGATGCATCAAGCGCCGCAGAACGCTCAGCCGCGGTGTTTATGCCCAGTGCCTGACGAGTCTCAGTCGGTAGGTAGTCAAGAGCTAGTCGACGGAAAATGTAGTCCATAAGCGACTTAGCCATGCGGATGTCTGCATCGTCAGTCAAACCTGCTGGTTCGAATGACAAGTTCGTGAACTTCTGAACGTAAGTCTCTAGCGGTACGCCATACTGCAAACCAATTGAAACTGCGATCGAGAATGCATCCATTACACCAGCAAGAGTTGAACCCTGCTTGCCGAGTTTTAGGAAGACCTCACCTAGCACACCATCAGGGTAAGTTCCTGCAGTCATGTAACCTTCTGCCCCACCAACAGTAAATGAAGTGGTTGAAGAAGGACGTGACTTAGGCAGACGCTTACGAACTGGGTGTGATAGTTCAGTAGCTGTTGTGGCAGTTGCCGCTGGCTTGGTTTCAGTCTTAGCCTTTGCATCGCTAAGTGGCTGACCTACCTTACAGTTGTCGCGATAGATGGCTAGAGCCTTTAACCCCATCTTCCAGCCCTGGAAATAAATTTCCTTGACTTCTTCAACCGTTGCAGTTTCTGGCATGTTCACAGTCTTGGAGATAGCTCCTGATAGGAACGGCTGAACTGCCGCCATCATTCGAACGTGACCCATTGGTTCGATTGCGCGAATACCAACAGCGGTGTCGAAGATTGCGTAGTGCTCCTTCTTGAGTCCTGGTGCATCAACGACGTGACCATTGGTTCCGATGTAATCAATGATTGCTTCGATGGTTTCCTGTGAGTAGCCAAGACGGTGCAGTGCGAATGGGATTGTCTGGTTAACAATCTGCATCGATCCACCAGTTGATAGCTTCTTGTATTTGACCAATGAGAAGTCTGGTTCGATACCGGTGGTGTCACAGTCCATCATGAAACCGATGGTTCCGGTAGGAGCAAGCAATGAAGCCTGTGAGTTTCTCCAACCGTTACGGTTTCCGATTTCGGTGTTCAATGACCACTGACGAGTTGCAGCTTCTAGGACGGCACGGTCAACTTCGGTAACAGCACGAATGTTTGCGTTAGCGGCTTCGTGCTTGCGCATGATTCTGTCGTGACCGGCTTTGTTCTGTGGGTAACCTTCGTAGGTTCCAACAACGCCAGCAAGTTCAGCAGATCTGCGGTATGAAGCAGCAGTCATCAAAGATGTGATTGCAGCTGCAAGAGCTTGACCTTCGGTTGAGTCGTATGGAAGACCGATTGCCATAAGCAACGCCCCTAGGTTGGCGTAACCAATACCTAGCTGACGATATGCGCGGGTGGTCTCACCAATCTTCTCGGTTGGGAAGTCAGCAAAGCAGATTGAAATGTCCATCGCAGTGATGATTAATTCGCTTGCCTTGGTGAACTTCTCTGCATCGAAAGAACCATCTGGGTTTAGGAACTTCAGGAGGTTCAAGCTAGCCAAGTTACATGAAGAGTTGTCTAGGTGCATGTATTCAGAACATGGGTTAGATGCTGTGATACGGCCTGACTCTGGAGTGGTGTGCCAGTCGTTGATGATGTCGTCATACTGGATACCTGGGTCAGCACACTGCCAAGCGGCTAGGGCAATCTTGTCCCAAAGTTCACGAGCTTCGACTTCTTCAATTACTTCACCGTTGGTTCTGGCACGTAGACCGAATTTAGCTCCGTGCTCAACTGCTCGCATGAACTCTTCGTTTACACGAACTGAGTTGTTTGCGTTCTGATACTGAACTGAGTTTATGTCTTTTCCACCAAGCTCCATGTCGTAACCAGCGTCACGAAGAACACGAATCTTGTCCTCTTCACGAGCCTTGGTCTCGATAAACTCCTCGATGTCTGGGTGATCAACGTCAAGAACGACCATCTTTGCGGCACGACGAGTCGCACCACCAGACTTGATGGTTCCTGCAGATGCATCAGCACCGCGCATGAAGGAAACTGGACCAGAAGCTGAACCACCTGAAGAACGAAGCAGTTCCTTAGAGGAACGGATTCTGGAAAGGTTTAGACCAGCACCTGATCCACCTTTGAAGATCATTCCCTCTTCGCGGTACCAATTCAAAATTGATTCCATCGAGTCGTCCACCGACAAAATGAAGCAAGCAGATACCTGCTGAGGACTCGAAGTTCCAACGTTGAACCAAACCGGTGAGTTGAAGGCAAAGACCTGGTTTAACAGCATGAAGGTCAGCTCATGATCGAAGATAGTTGCGTCTTCTTCTGTTGCGAAGTAACCGTGGTCACGGCCCGCCTGGGTGTAGGTCTTTACCACTCTGTCAATTAGCTGTCTGAGGCTGAATTCGCGAGCTGCAGTGCCCATAGCGCCACGGAAATATTTTGTAGTAACGATGGTGGATGCGTTCACGCTCCAGAATTCTGGAAATTCAACACCACGTTGCTCAAATATAGTTTCGCCATTCTTCCAGTTGGTTTGGACGACATCGCGATATTCCCAGTTTACCTGTTCGTAAGGGTGAACTCCTTCGGTTGTGTAGATGCGCTCAATCTTGAGACCCTTACGTCCCTGACTAGCGGCACCGGCGTCGGTGTATGCCGATGTGTCTGTCATTTTTTGCCTTTCTTTCTTTTATTTTGTTTTTAGTTTTCTACGCGCGCTGCTATGCAGTTTGCGAAGCTTGGTTTTCTCTTTCGACTTTCAAAACTGCTATTGCAGCCTCAAAGTCCTCCAGTGTGTCCCAACCTTGGTACACACTGGCAAATCTCATAAATGCCACTTCATCGAGTTTCCGAAGTGGCTCTAGGATTGCCAATCCGACCTCCTGTGCCTCAACCTGGGCAGCTCCAGTTGCACGGATAGTTTCTTCCACGCTCTGAGCTAGAACCGCCAAATCACCATCAGTGACCGGTCTGCCCTGACATGCCTTTCGAACACCATTGACGATTTTTTCTCGGCTAAACGGTTCAGTCGAACCACCACGTTTGAGAACGCTAATACTTGCAGTCTCAGTGGTTGAGAAGCGAGATCCACACTCGGGACACTCTCTTCTCCTACGAATTGAAGAGCCGTCTTCAGCTGTTCTGGAGTCGATAACCCTGGAGTCCGCATGGCGGCAGAATGGACAGTGCATGCTTACTCCTTCTTTTCAGGGCCTTTTTGGCCAGTCTTAGGGTCATGAGAAATCAACTATACACACAAGATGTAGGTACTTTTGCGTTCTCCGTCCCTATATCTTGTGGTTTTTATTCGTTCAAACAAAATTTCCTAAAATGTCGGCGTGTTGCCCTATAGTAAGCGAAATTTTTATTGAAAACCTTAACCTTCAACCAAAGATTTAATCTTTCCGTTACCAAATAAACAGGCCGCAGAAATCTTATTTTTGGCTGGAATACTTCTAACCATAAAAAACACCACTGACACGGATGGGCTACCCTTACAACTAGCAAGGAAAGGCCCAGATGGAACAAATCGAAAACGCAACCGAAGCATTGAAATCGGCATTCCGACGTCATGCCTCAGGCGTATGCATAATCACTATGAATGACCCGGAGGGAAACCCAGTCGGCTTTACCGCTACAAGTGTTACCTCGCTCGGATCTGAACCTGCCCTGGTAACCTTCAATGTTTCTCGCGGTGCTAGTAGTTGGCGAGCCTTGAAAGATGTCAAGTATGTGGCGATTTCAATGCTCAGTCAAGAATCACTCTCTCTTGCTAAGAAAATGTCTGAGGATCACAGCAAAAGATTTCTATCTGACGATTGGTTCAGAGAAGAACGGCATCAGATACCTATTTTCAAAAATGTCAATGCGATTTTGATTTGTGAGGTAAAGAGATTCGTTGAGGTTGAAGCTAATGCGGTGTTTATAGTTTCAGTTGAATCAGGCTTACTAACCGAAGAGCTCCCAAGTTTGCTCTACCACCAAAGAGGATACGTCATCCCCGGTGAGCGACTGAGTTGATTGCTTCAACGGACCTTGATCTAAAACTCCAACTCCAAAATGCTGCTTTATTTCAGAAATTAAGGCTTCACTGACAAAAACTTTATGTTTGATTCGATACTCTTGGGCACCATCCGAACTTTTCAAGAGCAGGATAACTTCAGTTTGACCGGGGTATCTGCTCAAAGTCCTATCCAGAATTTCGATGTTTGGTCTTGTGGTTAAATGCTCTGGTATTACGAGTTTTAGTGGACCACTGAATATGTTTTGGTCTTTTTCCAAAACAACAATATCGTTGACATTTAGACTGAAGCCATCGTCCCGCGGACGCATCCTTCCGCGAATAGCCACAATGGAATCAACCTTAAGGATCTCTGCAAACTGCTGATATGTCTTGCTGAAGATCATCATGGTGACTTCAGAATCTAGATCTTCAATTGTTACATTGGCGTAGATATTTCCAGAAGCTCTAGCGGTCTTTACTTCAACTGCGGTAATCAAACCAGCAAGCGTGACAGGCTCTGTGTCTTCAAAATTTGACCGTGCATTAAAGGACGCGATGCTTTCGGTTGCCGCTAGGCGAATCCGATCCTCTGCTCCGCGCAGTGGGTGATCGCTGATATATAGCCCTAGCATTTCCCGCTCCAGGCTCAATAACTGCCGCTGAGGCCACTCGGCTAAATTCGCAATTTTGGTGGCAGTGTGTTCCTCTTCGAAATCACCAAAGAGGTCCATCTCACCAGAAGCTTCTTGTTTTTTATTGCGCAACTCAGCTTCAATAATTTCTTCGTGCACTTCAAATAATGCTCGACGGGTTACCTCAAAAGAATCAAATGCACCAGCTTTGATCAGCGATTCGATAACCTTTCGGGTGCAAACCGATGCTGGAACTTTCGCAACAAAGTCCTGGAAGGATTCGAACCGCCCTTTAGCCTTGCGAGTTGCAACTATTTCTTCAACGACACCTAAACCAACATTGCGAATTGCCTCCAAACCAAATCGAATATCTTTGCCGACGGCTTGGAAGTCTGCGATGGAGTCATTGACATCTGGTGGCAAGACTCGAATTCCAGCTCGGCGGGCTTCACTTAGGTAAACTCCGAGCTTGTCTCTTGAACTTTTTACTGAGGTCAGCAAGGCAGCCATGTATTCCTGAGGGAAATTGGCCTTCATGTAGGCAGTCCAATATGACAAAACTCCGTAGGCGGCAGAGTGAGCCTTGTTGAAGGCATAATCTGCAAAGGGAAGCAACGTCTCCCAGAGCTTGGTTATTGCATCATCAGGGAAACCATTTTCCTTCATGCCCGCAGTGAAATCTGCTAGTTGCGCATCTAGCTCTTCCTTCTTTTTCTTGCCCATAGCACGGCGAAGTTCATCTGCTTTGGCCAGCGAAAAATTAGCTACCCGTTGGGCCACTGCCATAACCTGCTCTTGATAGACAATCAACCCGTAGGTTGGATCGAGAATTGCCGCCAATGGCTCTTCAAGGCTTTTGTGAATCGGAATGTTTTGCTCTAAACCATTTTTGCGGTGGGCATAAGAGATGTGTGAGCCCATACCCATCGGGCCAGGTCGATAAAGAGCAATCGCTGCCGAAATGTGCTCAAACTTGCTCGGCTTAAGTATCCTGAGCAATGCCCGCATCTGACCGCTATCTAACTGGAATACTCCAAGGGTGTCACCTCTTGAAATCATTTCGTAGGTTGCCCCATCGCCATCTAAATCCAGCTCTTCTAAAACAACTTCAACATTTCGATTGCTCTTTGCGTTTTCTAAAGCACGGTCGAGAACAGTAAGGTTTCTTAGACCTAGGAAGTCCATTTTGACCAAACCGAGTTCTTCGCAGGGATGTTGAGCAAACGCTGTGATGATAGCTCCATCATCGTCTCGTCGAATCACTGGAATAGTGTCAAGCAGCGGTTCAGCCGACATGATTACCCCGGCGGCATGCACCGAGGTTTGACGCTTAAGACCCTCTAGACCTTTAGCCAATTCAAATACTGTTCGAGCGTCAGAATCCTCTTCTAGGATTTTTCTAAACTCGGCAGCCTCTTTGTATCTAGACTTTGAATCGGTTGGCTGGTTAACTTGAACTGGTTCGAACTCTACTGATTCTTCGCTAAATTCATCATCCAACTCATCTCGAGTATCAACCACCACTGTCCTAGCATTCGGATCAGTTACCATCTCGGAAAGCGTCATATCTTTTCCAAGAACCATTGCCGGCATCGCCTTGGTTAGTTTCTCACCAACCGCGTAGTCCATACCGAGCACTCGGGCAGCGTCTTTCAAAGACTGCTTAGCTTTGATGGTTCCGAAGGTAATAATTTGTGCCACTCGGTCTTCGCCATATTTTTGAGTAACGTAACGAATTACCTCCCCTCTGCGACGGTCATCAAAGTCAACGTCGATATCGGGCAAGCTAATTCGCGCCGGGTTTAAAAAACGCTCGAATAGCAAACCATACTTAATCGGGTCTAAAGCGGTGATGCCAAGGGCATAAGCCACAATAGAACCTGCCGCTGAACCTCGGCCAGGGCCCACTCTGATGCCTTGAGCTCTAGCCCAAGAAATAAAGTCTGCTACCACCAAGAAGTAGCCGGGGAAGTTCATGTTTTTGATAACTTCAACTTCAAATTTTGCTCGTTCTTGATACTGATGGGGTATGTTCTCACCAAAGCGCTCTTTCATACCTCTGGCAACTTCAAGTTCGAACCAGCTGGCTTCGGTGTGACCGGCTGGAACATCGAATCGGGGCATCAGATTGCGTTTTTCGAACTTGATATCGGCTCGTTCGGCTATCAAAAGCGTGTTGTCGCAAGCCTCTGGAAAATCTGCGAATAGATCCCGCATTGCTCTGGCGCTCTTTAGGTAGTAACCAGATCCTTCAAACTTAAATCTACGTTCGTCTGACATTTTCGTGCCAGTTTGGATGCAAAGCAAAGCCTCTTGAGCTTCGGAGTGACCTGGTTCCGTGAAATGTAAATCGTTGGTGGCCAGCAATGGAATACCTAGGTCTTTAGACAAACGGATAAGGTCACTGAACGTCCTTTTTTCTATCGATGCACCATGATCCATAATTTCGACAAAGTAGTTCTCTTTTCCGAAAATGTCTCTGAACTCGGCAGCGGTTTCCAGAGCTTTTTGATACTGACCTAACCGAAGTCTGGTTTGCACTTCTCCGCTAGCACAGCCGGTAGTTGCAATAATGCCTTTGGAAAAGCGAGAGAGAAGTTCTCTATCCATTCTTGGCTGGAAATAATAACCCTCTAACCAAGCATAGGAAGAGAGCCTAAAGAGATTGAACATACTCTGGTTATCGGTGGAAAGCATGGTCAGGTGAGTGTATGCACCTTTGGAGATATCATCATCTCCCCCATCAGCCCAACTAACTTTAGTTTTTTCAAACCTGGAACCCGGTGCCAAATAAGCTTCAATGCCAATTATGGGCTTAATGCCTTTTTTGGTTGCCTGCTCCCAGAAGTCAAATGCGCCAAAATTATTTCCATGATCGGTAATAGCGATTGCCGGCATTTTCAGCTCAACTGCTTTATCTAGAAGTTCGTCAACCTTGGCAGCGCCATCGAGCATCGAATAATCGGTATGCACGTGCAGGTGCACAAAGTTATCTTTGCTACTCATCGATTAGGTTCACAATCCTCAAGTGGTTCAGGCAAATAGCCTACTTCGAGCCACCGTCAATTTTTTACAGCCACTCCGCTTGCTTAGCCCTCGGTTCGAAGGAACTCTAGAGAGTTGGTCAAGTCCGCTGGACATTCGCTCTCAAAGCTCACATAATCTCCCGAGGTGGGGTGTTGGAAACCAAGTTTTACAGCATGTAACCATTGGCGTTCCATGCCAAGTCTTGCAGCCAGCTTAGGATCGCAACCGTAAAGGGTGTCACCAACCAGCGGATGCTTGAAGGCGGACATGTGGACTCTAATCTGGTGAGTTCGTCCGGTTTCTAGTTCAATCTGGAGCAAAGACGCCGCCTTGAACGCTTCAATGGTCTGGTAGTGAGTGACCGAGGGTTTTCCCTCATTGGAAACTGTGAACTTGTATTCATGCTTTGGATGCCTATTGATTGGGGCATCGATGGTCCCTGAGCTGGGATCTGGATGACCTTGAACTAGAGCATGATATGTTTTGTCAACTGTCCGATCCCTGAAGGCTTGTTTCATACGAGAGTATGCTACTTCGGTTTTGGTTAGCACCATCACCCCGCTGGTGCCAACATCAAGTCTGGATACGATTCCCTGTCTTTCGGCAACCCCGGTGGTGGACATCGAGATGCCCAAAGCAAGTAACGCTCCACCAACACTTGGGCCATCCCAACCTACCGATGGGTGAGCTGCAATTCCGGCGGGCTTATCGACGACCACAATATCTCGATCTTGATAAATGACTTTCAGATCTGGAACAAGCTCTGGAACCAGAGCTAAGGCAGGCTTGGCTTTTGGCAGACTGATTTCTAGCCAAGCAGCCAAAACTAGAATCTCGGCTTTATCGATAATCTGATTGTTTTGGGAAACCAGACCCACTTCAATCATTTCTGCCACCTTGGCTCTCGAGATGCCAAGCAATTTGCTAATCCCAGCATCCGCTCGAAGTCCAGCAACCCCCTCGGTCACCTGAATAAGCCGCTGCTCAGTCATTTAGATCCACCGCCAATTCGATCGCCTCTGATAACCCGAATTACCACCACCACTGCGGTGAGACTGATTGCCATATCTGCAATGTTAAAAATCGGAAAATTAAATGGAATCTGAATGAAATCAATAACCTGTCCATTAGGAAAACCAGGCGCTCGGGTAATTCGATCGATTAGATTACCGACTACTCCCCCCAGTGCACAACCACCCATGACTAACCAGCCCTTGGTTCTAAAGCGCGGAACAAAATAAATTAGCGCTAAAGCTGCAATAGTTGAGGTGAGGGTAAAAATCCAAGTGTTGCTTCCGCCTAAAGAAAACGCGGCCCGATCATTGAAAGCCAGAGTGAACCTGAGCAAATCGCCTAGCACTGAAACTGGTTCCAAGGGAGTCAGAAACCCTAAGGCTAAAGTTTTTGAAAATTGATCTATGATGATTACCGCAGCGGCGATGCCTAGAGCCAAAAATGTTGAACGGAATTGCTTCTTCACAAAACTAGATCTGGAAGCTGCTGTTGGTGAGTTGAGTCGGACCGGTAGTTGGGCGGGCAGAAGAGGCGGTTGCCTCTAGATCAGTCAACTGTCCTTCGATATAGGCCTTTAGTTTGGCGCGGTATTCCTTCTCAAAAGTTCTCAGCCGTTGAACGTCATTCTCAGCCAAGGCCTTCTCTTGCTCAAGTCTGGACATGTCCGACTTGTGTTGAGCTTCTGCCTCTCGAACAATCCTGGCCGCAGTTGCGTGGCCTTCAGCAATCAGTGCATCACGCTTTTGGAGGCCTTCTTTGACATGCTCCTCGTGAAGCTTTCTAGCCAGTTGCAACAAGTTGTTGGTGTTGTTCGCTTCAAAGACGCTGAGGTCGGCAGCCGCCTCTGGGAAACTCACCTCGGCAGCAGCGGCCACCGGAATAGAAGACTCTGCTTGATTTACCTGCTGCACCAGTGAGGCACCGCTTCGCTGCAGTTCTGCGATACGACCATCGGCGGCTAGCAAGCGCTGTCTTAGGTCTTCGTTTTCCCGAGTGATTCGTCTCATTTCGAGCACGACCTCATCGAGGAAGTCATCTACCTCGTCTTGGTCATATCCTTCGCGAAATTTAGTCGGCTGGAATTTCTTATTGACAACGTCTTCTGGAGTTAAAGGCACCGCAGTCTCCTTTTGGTTTACTTAATCTGGCTTTCCGCTTGGAAGCGGTTTTCGAATCCTAGGTTACCCTAAGCAATCAAGACTAGGTTGGAATTCCTGACAGTAAGCGTTGAAATAGACCAATCAGCAGGAAACAAACCAAGATGGATAGGTCAAGATACACCGAACCAAGACGAATTGGGCGGATTAGCTTGCCCAGCGGCTTGACGATCCAATCGGTAGAACCGTAGGCGATAGCACTCACCAACAAAACCAGTCGATTCGGCCGGTAGCCTGGACTTAGGGCCCTCACCCAATCCAAAACAATCCTGGCAACTAACAAAATTTGAAATAGCTGAATTAGGGCAAATAGACCGAGAATAAGGTAAATCACAAGAACTAGTTAGGTTTTACGATTAGACGATCTCCGTCGTCTTCATCGGCGATGTCTTCGTCCTCTGGCTCGATTTCAACGTGTTCTGGAGCGAGCAGATAGACATCCTCGGCCACTCTGCTGGATTGAGCCAGGAGGCCCGCTTTCAAACCAGCCATGAAATCGATTAGTCGTGCGCGATCTGTTCCGGAGAGGTTTGAGACGTTTATTACTGCAGTAACGCCTTCTCTGAGTATGTCGGCAATCACCATCGCATCCGCATAAGACGTTAGATTTACAGTCTCAATCCGCTGAGTGGATTGGCCTCTAAAACTTCTTTGGGGCTTAGGTCTTGCCTCAGCCCGAGAGCTTGAAGTTCGCGGGGTGGCCGGAGCATTGGGTTTGCCTGAGAAATTAACTAAGTCCTTGAGCCAGTCAGTTACGCCGGACATTTTTTGCTCCTTCAACTTCGGTGATAAATGCTAACTTTAGGTTATTAGCGTTGACCGGTAATAGCGGTACCAACCCTAATGTGTGTCGCGCCAAAACCTATGGCAATTTCGAAATCTCCAGACATGCCTGCGGAAATATAATTAGCGGCTGGAGCAAGTTTCTGCAGTTCCTGACTAGATTTAGCTATCCGCTCGAAATCAAAGCCCGGGTCCCGATCTAGCCCGGCAACCCCCATTACACCCATTAGTTCGAGTTGACTTGAACCAATAACTTGTTCGGCAAACTCCCCTAGCCGTTCTGGCTTGATTCCTCCCCTATTTTCATCTTCGGTCAGATTCAATTCAATAAATACTTTAAAGCGTCTGTCAGGTTGCTTAGCTACCTGCTTATTTAGCTCGCGTAAAAGGGAGTCTCGGTCTAACGAATGCAGGCAGCTGGCATATTCGAGCATAGATTTAACTTTGTTGGACTGCAGTTGGCCAACAAAATGCCAATTTGGTGAACTAGCAAAACCTGCAGATTTGAAAGCCTCAGCTTTGGCCGAGGCCTCTTGATCCTTATTTTCTCCAAAGTTCCTTTCACCCAGGTTGAACAGTTCAATTGCTAAATCAACCGGATGATTTTTGGTAACAATTACCAGATTTACCTCGGCAGCTGACCTGGAATGCTCCAAGCAAGCACGTTGGATCCTAGAATGGACCTCTGCTAATCGCTCTGCCAAAGAAGGCATGATGAATTACTTCAGGAAATCAGGTAAGTCGAATCCGTCATCAAAGTTTTTTGATTCTCTTCTTCTACCAAAGAAACCAGCTGTTTCTTTCCGGGTTGGCTCAATCTGGGTTACCGGTTCTAGTTCTTCCGGTTCAAATGAAGTCACTACCGGCTCCGGCACTATTTCAACTGGCCCCGAGTTCGCATCGAACCAACGTGAAAGCGGGGTAGTTTCAACCGCAACTTCTTCTTCAACTGCTGGTGCTGAAGCTGCAGCCACCGGAGCTACCGCTGCTGGAGTAGCCATACCGTAGGCAGGTCTCGACACTGGTCTGGGGGTAACTTCATCAAAGCCAGCACCGATCACAGTGATGCGGATTTCATCGCCCAAGGTGTCATCGATTGCTGTTCCCCAAATGATGTTTGCAGATGGATGGACAACCTCTTGAATCAATCTTGCGGCCTCATTAACTTCGACCAACTTCATGTTGGTCCCAGCTAAGAAGTGAATCAATACTCCGCGGGCATTATCAATCGAGTTTTCAAGCAACGGGTGGTTGATGGCTTCTTCCGCGGCTCGAACTGCACGGTCTTCACCCTTTGCCGTGCCAATACCCATTAGCGCAGTCCCTGCTCCCTGCATTACTGATTTAACATCGGCGAAGTCTAGGTTGATTAAACCTGGTTCGGTAATCAAATCTGAAATTCCTTGAACTCCAGCTCGAAGGATATCGTCAGCCATACTAAATGAGTCTTTCAGGGATAGTTCGGTGTCATTTAGATCGATAAGTTTTTGGTTTGGGACAACGATGAGCGTGTCAACTTCCTGACGCAGTGCATCGATACCTGCTTGGGCATTTTCAGCACGACGTCTGCCTTCGAATTCGAATGGTCGAGTGACAACACCAACGGTTAATGCACCTGCTTGTTTAGCAGCTCTAGCTACGATTGGTGCTGCACCAGTTCCAGTTCCACCACCTTCACCAGCTGCTACAAAAACCATGTCCGCACCTCGAAGTACTTCTGCAATCTCATCGATGTGTTCTTCAGCGGCTCGACGACCAACTTCTGGGTCTGCACCAGCTCCAAGACTTCTAGTCGAGTTGCTACCAATTTCCAACTTCACATGTGCTTCAGATTTCAGCAGGTCTTGCCCGTCGGTGTTGATGGCAATGAATTCGATTCCGCGCAAGCGCTTTTCGATCATCTGGTTGATGGCGTTTCCGCCAGCACCGCCGACACCAACTACCTTGATCACTGCCAAGAAGTTGTTAAGAATTGGTTCTGTCATATTTTTCCTCCGTGTTACCTGCTTCTGTCAAACCCTAAACCTCTACTTGAAGGTTAATAAAGCCCAACAAATGCCCTAGCGGATAGAAAATAAGGCTAAATCCCTGATAAATCCTGCTGATTTACTGGCGTGTTGAGATTTACTAGCGAATCACGCTTGGGGTTAGTGGAGCAGAAACATCGAAAGTTGCTCTTACATTCGTTGGTGTCTTAAGTAAGAGGGCTTTCAGGACTTTAGATTTCAAAATCGAATTTGATGAGTCACCCCAGATTATGGTCTGAGCTGAGTAGCCTCTAAGTTGCATGGTTACGTTATCTTTTGACTTGGCCTGAATGTAGGCAACTCGATCTAGTAATTGGGCCGGTAGCGCTAATAATACGTCTATAGCCTGTTTGTAATTTGTTGATGTTTTAGGGTCATCTTTTACCAGAATGGTGGGAATCTTTTCGTTACCTGTGGCGGCTCCCAAATTGACCCCAGCAGGATCATAAAGAAATTTCACTCCCCCACGTATGACAATTGAGATTGGGGTTCGCTCAGTAACTCTAACTTCGAGAAGATGTGGCGGTTTCGAAACCAAAGAAATACTTTCGATGAGTTTGAATTTAGCTAGGTCAGTGGCAATATCCCCATCGCCTACCATGGTTAGAGCTGAGCCCACTCGGTGTTTCAACGCTGCCTCAATTTGAGCGGTTGGGACTCGCTTGTTGCCGGTCACTTTGATTCTTTCGATTGCCAACAACGGGGTGAACATGGTTGAAAGCACCAGGAGGATGAGAGCTAGCAGTCCAGCAAGCAAAGATCTAATGAAATATTTGGCAAATTTAGTTTCCCCGGTGAAACGATTTATTTCCCGCTTTGCTGATTTTCTTTGGCGAAGTGGGATTTTAATCGGTTTTGGTTTTAGGGCAGCCTTAATCTGTCTTGGCTTTGGGCCAGGAGAATTGCTATAGCGACTTTTTGGTGGTTGCATTTACTTTTCTAATGCCTTCAAGATTTCTGGTACCTGACGGTAGACATCCCCGCAACCCATAGTGATAATAAAATCTCCTGGTTTAGCAAGTACAGCTGCTGCATCAGGAACTTCATCCCAATTCGGAACATAATGCATGCGATCTTGCTCTTTGAATGCTTCAGAGATTAGTGCACCGGTGACACCAGGTTCAGGATCTTCTCTGGCCGCATAGATATCTAACACGACCACTTCATCACTCAGCGCCAATGCCTCAGCAAATTCTTTGGCAAACAATCTGGTGCGTGAATATAAGTGTGGCTGAAAAACTGTAATCAATCTTCCTGGGCCAACTACAGCTCGAGCTGCAGTTAGGGCTGCCACAACCTCGGTTGGATGGTGAGCAAAGTCATCAAAGACCTTGACTTGACCAACTTCGCCGTGAAGTTCAAATCTTCTCTCGGTTCCAGCGAATAATGAAATCGCGGCGAGCGATTTGGCTGGATCAAAACCCAACCCCACCAAGACAGCAAAAGCCCCAGCGGCATTTACTGCGTTGTGTCTACCCGGTACCAACAATTCTGCGGAATACCGCTGATTCAAATACTCTAGTTCGAAACTAACCTGCGGTCCTTCTGCATGGCAGTCGGTAATTCTCACATCTGAACCTGCCGCGAATCCGAAAGTTAGAAAACGCTTATCGTGAATGAGTGTTCGCACCCTGACTGAACCAACATCATCCGAACTGATGGCTACGAATTCCGAACTGCTATTGGCAAAGTTAGCGAATTCCGCTTCAAATTTTTCCAGACTCCCGTAGTGATCTAGATGGTCTGGATCAACATTGGTAATCAAAGCTACTGCTGTGTCGTAGTAGAGGAAAGAACCGTCTGACTCATCTGCCTCAATCACGAATAAATCAGAAGTTCCACTTGCTGAAGAAGAATCATATTCGGCTATAACTCCACCATTTACAAAGCTTGGATCTTCACCTAGGTTCTTTAGACCGGTGACAATCATTCCAGTGCTAGTGGTTTTACCATGAGCGCCGGCAATTGAAATAAGTCTTTTACCAATAGTCAAATACTTCAACGCTTGAGATCTATGCAGAATAGGTAACCCTTTTTCTTGAGCCAATACATATTCTGGGTTTGTCGGCCAAAGCGCTGAGGTGACCACTACAGTGTCACAGTCAGCTAAGTTTTTAGCATCGTGCCCGATGGTGATTTTTGCACCAAGAGTTCGTAAGTCAGAGATATTCTTTGAATCCCTGACATCGCTTCCTGTCACCACATGACCAGATTTGATTAGCATTCTGGCAATACCGCTCATGCCGGAACCACCAATCCCAATGAAGTGCACTTTACCCAAATGCGCGGGAATTGGTTGGCTTAGATCTGGCTTGATTGTCATAATGTCCTAGAAATAAAGCCTAAGGCCGGCTAGTTTGCCAACACGGTATTAACCAGTTTCAGCAAGTTGCTAGCACCTGTTGCCGTTCCCAACTTCAAGGCTTTTTGTTTCATCTCTGCAAGTTTTTTTGGCTGAACTACCAAGGGGATAATCTTTTCCCTCAAATATTCCGTTGAAAACTCTTGGTCTTCAACCAGCAAGGCAGCTCCTGAATTCACCATGTCCATGGCATTGAATTTCTGCTCACCATTTCCTACTGGGTATGGAACAAACAAAGCTGGGATCCCGACCGCCGCAAACTCAGAAACGGTTGCAGCACCAGATCTTGAGATCGCAAAGTCAGCAATTGCCAAAGCTAAATCCATTCTGTCGAGGTACTCCAGTCGACGATAGCCCCCTTCGGAAAGATCTGGAAGGTTTGCTCGACTCCCAACGATGTGTATTACCTGAATGCCGGCAGCAGCCAGAACTGCGCGGGAGTCTTCGATAACTTCATTAATGCGCTTTGCACCGAGTGAGCCGCCGGTTACCAGAATGGTTGGCAGGTCTAGGTCGATACCAAAATACTTTGCCGCCTCGACTCGCTTGCTAGTTTTGGTCAGGGCAACAATTTCGCTTCGAAGTGGCATACCGGTTAGAACCGCATTAGATAACCTGGTGTTGCTAAAGGTGACCGCAACAGCTGCAGCTTTTTTAGCGCCAATTCGATTGGCATAACCAGGCATCGCATTCGCTTCATGCACCACATAGGGAATATTCATCTCCTGAGCTGCCCTATAGGCAGGAGCACTGGCATAGCCACCAAATCCCACAACAACATCTATCTTTTGCTGTAATAAATATTCTTTGACCAGTTTTACGCTCGATCTAAAGGCAAAGGGGAATTTCAAGGCATAGCGGTTAAGTCTTCGAGGCATGGGTAGTCTCGGCACGGTCAGTAATTGATAACCACGCTCCGGAACTAACTTAGACTCCAATCCTTCTTTGGTGCCAAGTGCGAGAACAAAATTGGATTCATCCAACATGATCTCATCAGCTAAGGCGAGCAAAGGGTTCACGTGCCCTGCGGTGCCGCCTCCGGCTAACAGAAATCTAGTCATCGAGTTCGACTTCTAAGTTTCGTTGTGGGTTGGCTATTTCGCTCGAAAGAGAGAACTATTCCTAAGCCCATCAGCACAGCCACTAGAGAGGATCCACCCTTGGAGATGAAAGGCAGCGGAACTCCGAGAACCGGCATTACATGTAACACGACACCTATGTTGATTAGTGCTTGCAAAATAATCCAGAGCATCACTCCATAGGTGACAATTGAAACATAAGGGTCGTTATGCACTTTGGCTATTTTCCTCAACAACAAATAAAGGACAAAAAATAAGGCAAGCATGACACAAGCACCGATTAGGCCAGTTTCTTCACCAATGGTGGAGAAGATAAAGTCATTCTCAACTTCAGGAATCCAGCCCCAGTTCAATTTCGCCTGTCCGATTCCGGTCCCAGTTATTCCGCCAGAGGCTAAGGCCCAGGTTCCATGCTTCACCTGCCAACCGGTGTCATCGTTAGTGTTTTGACTTAGGAAACTAAAAATACGTGCCATTCGGTTGGAACTGGTCACCGAGGCGACTAAGAACACTAAGCCCATCCCAGCTATATATGCAAGTAAATGTTGCATCCTGGCCCCAGTTAGGAAGAGCAGAAATAACACGATGAGTAAAATCACACCAGCAGTGCCCAGGTCATTACCAAGTAAATAAACTGCTCCAACAGTTATCACGGTCAAAAAGATTACTGGGACAAAAGACTCTTTCAGATCTTCGATGTAATCAATCTTTCGGCTCAGCAAATTGGCGATAACCAGAATTAGTCCGAGCTTTAGAAATTCTGATGGTTGTACCCGATTTCCAAAAAGATTAATCCAGTTAGCATTTCCTCCCGAGGAGACACCGATACCGGGCACTTTCACCAGCAGTTGGGCAATCAAACCTAATAGGAATATCAATAAACCAATTCTCTGAATTTGCTCGATAGATCTTCGCGAGAAAAAAAACATCAGGAAAACTCCACCCACAGCCCACATGGTTTGAACACCAAAAGAGTAGAAAGCGTTACCGTTGGCTTTAATGGAATCCACGTTGGAGGATGATAGGACCATCACCAAACCAAATCCAACCATTAGAAAAATCAAAGAAACCAGAAACTTGAATTCAGCTGTTTGGTTTCTGAAGTAATTGACATACCAATCACTGAGAGTTTGCCGGGGCGAAAGCAAGAATTCTCTAGTTGCACCAACAAATCTTGGAGTATTTCTAGTATTTTGTCTTGATTGTCTAGCCATTACCGTGTTCCTTCAATACTGCAGCTTGGAAAGAATTTCCACGATCTGCGTAATCGATAAATTGATCCATCGAGGCGGCAGCCGGAGCAAGCAAAACTGTGTCGCCGGAGCTGGCCACTGAGCTGGCTATTCCAACTACCGATTCCATAACTAAATCACTTTCAATTTCGAATACCTGAGTTCCTGGAGAATGTTGGGCCAATGCTGCTAAAACCTGATGACGTTCTTTACCAATGATGATTGCGGTTTTTAACTTTGCAGAATGTTTAGCAATAAGTTCTGACATGTCAACACCTTTTAGAAGGCCGCCAACTACCCAAACCACTGAATCAAAACTCGAAAGCGCTGCATCGGCTGCGTGTGGATTAGTTGCTTTGGAATCATCAACCCATTGGATGCCATCTTTTTCTAACACCAACTGAATTCGGTGTGCGTCCAATTCGAAATTTCCTAGACCGGCTGCTATCTCAGCAGGTTGCACTCCAGCCGCCCGAACAATGGCCGCAGCGGCAGCAACGTTCTCTAGTAAGTGTGGAGATATAACTGGAATTTTCTTTAAGTCGCCAATAGTTGCCAACTCATCTGCGTAGTCAACGGTATCGACAAATGCTCGATCAACAAGTATGTCTTCCACCCAACCAATTTCATTCGGAGTTGGGGTGAATCTAGTAAAACCGACGGCTTGGGCTTGAGTGGTATTCTCTGATTTTTTCATCAGGCCGAAGCTGATTTCATCCCTCGAGTTGTAAACGCAGACAGCCTTGGTATTGTTATAAATCTTTCCCTTAGCCGCAGCATAGGCGTCAAAAGATCCATGCCAATCCAAATGGTCGTCGGCAACGTTTAATACTGCGCTCACCAGAGGCTCAAAGTAATTCGTGTGATGCAGTTGAAAGCTGGACATTTCTACTACTAAAGCTTCAAATTCGGCTGGGTCTCTGATGGCATCCAAAATTGAATAGCCGATGTTCCCACAGGCAACCGCCCGAATCCCAGCCGAACGCATAATGGTCTCTACCATCTGGGTCACGGTAGTTTTACCGTTGGTTCCAGTAATGCAAAGCCACTGAGACGAAAAACCCCACTTATCTCTAATCCGCCAGGCTAAATCGAAATCGGTCCAAACCGTGACAGACCTGTTCAAAGCGGCTTGTAAAAACTCGTTATCTGGTCTAATACCTGGTGAAACAACCAGCACGTCGGGAGCAAACTCAGCCAACATCTCCAAATTTGCCGCGTGGCTCGCTCCTATGGAGCTTGCTATTCCCAAAACTTCAAGCATGTCCCGATTCTCATCGGTCGCTTTATCGGAGATGACAAGTAATTGGGCGTCCAATTCTTGTAGCGTGTCAGCAACAGCGAAACCGCTCACTCCAAGTCCAAAAACTAAAAACTTAGTTTTGGACCAGTCAGAATTCCAACTTTGCAGTAAATCTAGATCGGTCATGCCACTGAACCATAAATCCACTCAACGTAGAACAGTCCGATTCCTGCCAAAACCAATAGACCGCAGATAATCCAGAATCTGACTACCACGGTTACTTCGTTCCAACCTTTTTCTTCAAAGTGGTGGTGCAGTGGACTCATCAAGATAATTCTTTTCGGCCGGCCAGTGGTCCATTTAGTGATCTTGTATACCCCACGCTGCAAGATAACTGAACCAGCTTCGATTGCATAGAGACCGCCGACTAGTACTAACAAAATTTCTGTTCTGGAGAGTATGGCTAAAGCTGCGAGTGCCCCACCCAGACCGAGCGAACCACTGTCCCCCATGAAAATTTGCGCTGGGTTGGTGTTGAACCAAAGAAAACCAATAAGTGATCCAACTATTCCGGCAGCTACAACAGCTAGGTCTAAAGGATTGCTGGTTTGGTAACAGTTTGGAGCAACGTTAGTCAAGTCACAAGCCTGGTTGAATTTCCAAAAACCGATCACCGCAAAGGCTCCGATCGACATGACTAAAGAACCGGTAGCTAAACCATCAAGCCCGTCGGTTAAGTTCACGCCATTGGATGCACTGGTAACGATTAAACAGATCCAGAGTAAAAAAACCAAACCACCAATCCAGATAGATATTTCACCCCAAGATGATGGAGCAATTTTCATGAGATCAAAACCAGTATCTCTAAAGATGGATATCTCGGTTGACGCTGAGGTGAAACCGAACCCGTCAGTGGTGCGAATTGCAATAAAGGCAAATATTCCGGAAACTACCAATTGGCCCAGTATTTTAAACACTCCTGGCAATCCAGCGCTGTTTTGCTTTCTTACCTTGAGAAAATCATCCAGGAAACCAACTGAGCCCAGTCCAATCATCATAAAAATGATTAGCAATGCCGATGAAGTTGGAGTTTCTCCGTTTATGGCTTTTGCCAAAAAATAGCCAGTAACTGAACTAAGAATTATGGCTATTCCTCCCATGTTGGGGGTGCCACGTTTGGTTTGATGGCTGTTTGGCCCATCAACACGAATAACTTGACCCCACTGCAGCTTTCGAAACAACCAAATCAAAGTTGGAGTGAGTATCAGAACTAGGACTAAACCTAAAAAGCCAGCTAGCAGCAGTGCTCTCATGGCTTCTCCTCAATCAAGTCGTCACCTAAGAAGCGAAGATTCGCACTCTTGGATGACTTCACTAGAACTATCTCTTCACCACTTAGCATCCCACGCAAATATTCAGTTGCCGTGGAGATTTCATCAAAAAATCTGGATTCGCCATCCCATGATCCCTCCAGTGAAGCACCCATGTGAATTAGTTTTGCTCCTGCGCCGACCACCACTAGTTGACCAATGTTTAGTCTGACCACTAGCCTTCCTATCGAATCGTGTTCGTCAGCTGAGTATTGACCCAGTTCGGCCATTTCACCAAGGACGGCAACAGTTCGCCGACCGGTTTGCCTGCCCAGTTCAGCAAGGGCGGTTAGTCCCGCTCGCATGGAATCAGGGCTTGCGTTGTATGCATCGTTGATAACAGTAAGACCATTGGCACCTTGAAGAATCTGCATCCTCCAGCGCTCAGCCAGTTCCATGGACTCTAATGCTTCGGAGGCAACTTTTAGATCCAAACCTAACTCAACGGCAACTGCTAAAGCTGCCAGGGCATTATATATTTGGTGCTCACCGATAATCTTGAGCGTCACCGGCAGCGGCTGGTTATTTGGTGATGAGAATGTGAAGTGAGTTCCCGCAAAACTCATACCAACTTCGGTAGCACGATAGGTAGCATTACTTTCGATAGCAAAGCTTCGAACCGAAGCCTGAGTCATCTCTTGCATTTTCCTAACTCTTGGGTCATCGAAATTCAAAAGCGCTAATGCTGCTACTGGCAGATCCGTTACTAACTCGGCCTTGATTTTTTCCGTTATTTCAATTCCACCAAATTCACCGACATGAGCTAACCCAACCTTGAGTTCGATTGCGATATCTGGTTGGCAAAGTCCAACTAGATAAGCAATGCTGCCTAGGCCGCCAGCTCCATATTCGAGAACCAGATATTGAGTTGATTGATCAATTTTCAACATTGAGTAAGGAGCGCCAACCTCATTGTTAAATGATTCTTCAGGGGCAACGGTGTTTCCGAATTTACTGAGAATTGTTCTGAGCATGTTTTTGGTTGTGGTCTTGCCATTCGATCCGGTCACTGCGATAACCTGCAGATTACCTTTAGCTCTTACCTCGGCAACTACAAATTTGGCTAAAAGTCCAAGGGCGAGGACAGAATCTTCAACGACTATTTGAGTCAACTCTGTGTTGGTTTCATATTCGACAATGGCTGCATTCGCACCGTTCACCATGGCATTCGGGATGAACAAATGTCCATCAGTTGCCTCACCGGGTTTGGCAACAAATAACGAGCCAGGTTTGCAAATCCTAGAATCGGTCTCAACAGTTCCAGTAATCATGACTGTCCCGTCGCCAACTACCCTGCCATTGATAGCTTTGGCGATTTCAGCAACTGTCAAACTGATCATCGGTAACCTGCCTCTGCAAGGGCGGCTCTGGCTTCGGCTCTGGCCGAGTAAGGTGTTCGAACTCCTTCGATGTCTCGATAGTCTTGGTGCCCTGGTCCTGCCCACAAAATAGCATCACCGGGTGAAACTAGAGAAACCGCTAGCCTAATCGCCGCTTCGGGCGGAGACACTTCATAAACTTCAAGCTCTGGTCGATGTGACGAGGCAGACTCGACGAGGATTTTTCTGATGTTTGCTGGGTTTTCGAACCTCGGGTGGTGATCTGTAATCACCAAAATGTCACAGCCATCGGCTGCCACCTTGGCCATGTCTGGACGTTTACTGGCATCACGATCGCCATCCGCCCCAAAAAGCATCAAAACTTTACCGGTCGTGACCTTGCGCACCGCGGCTAAAGTTTTTGCAAAGGCATCTGGTGAGTGACCAAAGTCAACATAGACATTCGGAGCTCCTGTTGGTGAAACTAATTCCGTGCGACCTGGTAAATATGCTTCAATGCCTTCGGCAATTGAAGACTTGATCAGTTCAATCGAATATCCAGCTTCAACAATCATGGCAATTGCCAAACCAGCATCCAGCGCCATATGCGAACCTAGTAGTGGCACTGAAGTGGCAAGCTGTGTGCCATCTGGCGCAGTCAAGTTGAATTCGGTCTTATCGGGTAATTCCGCAGTTACGGTGACCTTCCAGTCGGCAACAACACCCTCAACACTGCTGATTGTCTTGGTAGGGACTTCGCTGAGCTCAACGATACGTTGACCATATTCGGTGTCTAAACAAACCACACCCCGAAGTGCTTTTGCCTTGGTGAATAGTTTTGCTTTAGCTCTCAGGTAATCCTCAAACCCGTCGTAGTCATCAAAGTGATCGTGGGTCAAATTTGTGAAACCAACAACATCGAACTGCATACCGTCAACCCGCAGTTGGGTCAGGGCTTGGGCAGAAACCTCAATCGCGATATCGGTAACCCCTTTTTCCCGCATTCTGGCTATCAAGGCGTGCATTTCAGTTGACTCCGGAGTAGTCAATCTAGAAACAATAATTTCGCCTGCAATGTGTCTTTCCGCTGTCGAAGTTAGTCCGGTAACTCTGCCAATCTGGCGCAAGATTGCCTCAAGCAAATAGGTCGTTGAAGTCTTACCATTGGTGCCGGTCGTTCCAAAAAGTAACGGCATATTCCCTGGTTCGTTACCATAGACAAAAGCAGCTAATTCGCCAAGGTGTTCTCTCGGGTTTTCCAATTGAGCACTTGGAATATCCGTTTCACCAATAAGTTCTAAACCTTCGCGATCACTAATCACAGCAACTGCGCCAAGTTCAACCGCTTTGGCTAGGTATTTAGCGCCGTGGGTCTTCAATCCAGGCATCGCGACAAAAAGGTCACCTGGTCTGAGATCTGCGGTATTCATACTGATGCCGGTCAGTTGAGCTTCTCCGACTGAAGCGGAAAGACTAAAGTGATCCGTCAATGCTCTGAAGGAAATTGGCTTGACCTTATTTGGACGAAGAATTGGTGGAATGGCTTGATTGATTTCCATGGCTACCACTTCACCGGAATGTCTGCTGACTTCGTCGTAGACGGTGGAACCTTATAAGTCTTCAAGACCTGCTTCATGATCGCCACAAAACCAGGTGTCGCACCCAGAGAGTTACTGACGGTTCTCGATTTATAGGCTGTGACCGCCACCACATACTGTGGATCGTCTGCTGGTGCCATACCGACAAATGACACGGCATGCAATCGTCCATAACCTCTTCCCTCAGCAATTTGAGCGGTACCAGTCTTACCGGCAATTCGATAGCCAGGAATTCTTGCAGTTTTACCGATCGGTCCAAGCTCGACTACCTTTTCCAACATATCTATAGTCTGCTTCGCTGTACTCTCGCTGATCACCCTAGTTGGACCGGGGACCGAGGTCCTAGTCAAATTTCCACTTCGATCACGACAACCATCCACTAAAACTGGCGATAACCGAACACCCTTATTGGCGATAGCTTGATAAATCATGGCTGTTTGAATAGGAGTCAATGAAACACCTTGACCAAACATGACAACCTTGTCTGTCATCTTGTCCCAGGACTTGTAATTCGATAGCAGCCCTGTTGATTCACCCTCGAAGTTCACCCCTGTCTTTACGCCCATGCCAAATTTCTTCATGTATTCATATCTGGTTGCAGAGTCAACTTTTCCACCAATTTGAACTAGCCCAGTGTTAGATGAATTCATCAAAACTCCGGCCAGGGTTAGTTTTTCTGGTTTATGGATTTCAGCATCATTGATCCACTGCCCCCAAGGCATCCTCAATCTGTCTGGAGCAACTACGTGAGTCTGAGGTGTAGCCTTGCCAACATCAATGGCAGTTGACGCAGCAACAGTTTTTAGAATCGAACCTGGCTCAAATGCCGCTTGGAATATTCTTGAGTGTCTATTTTGCGGTCCAACTCCACCAGGATTGTTAGGATCAACGGAAGGAGCTTCAGCAGCAGCTAAAATTCTTCCGGTCTTTACTTCAATAACAATCGCGCTTGCCCAATCGGCCTTCAATCGGCGCACGGTAGCCGCCATCTCCTGTTGCGCTGCATATTGCAAATCTTGGTTGATGGTCATCATAACATCGCCACCATCTTTGACTGGAACAATGGTTTGAATGGAAGATGGAATTTTGATCCAGTCGGCACCTTGAACATAGGTTTCTTTACCATCAGTACCAGCCAAACAGGAGTTCATAGTCCGTTCTAGGCCTGCCAAAGCAGTCCCGTCTGAACCAACAAATCCAAGAAGGTTTCCTGCGACAGCTCCATTTGAGTAATGCCGAGATTGGTTCTCATCGTAGTAAACCCAGGGTATGTCGAGTTGTTTTAGTTGGATGAAAGTGCTGGCAGAAACATCACGCTTCAAACTTGCATATCTGGAAGTTCCAGACATTTTAGTCAGGATGTCATTTGCTGGCTCGCGTAGAATGTCGGCGAGCTTTTGAGCGATTTGCTCTTTTGTGAAAGCAGTCTTAGTTCCATTGATATCTAACACGACAGGTCCGGCATTCAACGGATCGATGTTAATGTCCCAACTCAATACGGTTGAGGCAAGGATGTTACCTTCAGCGTCGGTTATTTCACCTCGAATAGCCTTAATGTCATGGTTTTTCACAAGCGCTTGGGACGACTCTCGATTCAACTCAGGAGCCGCGATTACTTGAAACCAAACTAATCTTCCAATGAAGATGAAAATCACCAACAAGACCAGAAAGGTGAAAAACTTCAGCCTTCGATCAGTGATTCTTGTGTGCACGAGGCAACCTACCTAGTTCGTCAGTGTGTTGGAGACGCTGGAATACCTACACTAGGTAAAACTACTTGGACAGCACCAGTTTTTAGACTTTTGACACTCGTGGAAGTGGGAATGTCCATGGTTGGAGCAGTCGATTTTGTTGGATTACTTCTGGAAATAAGTGCGGCATTGGCAATCAGGTTGCTTGAGATTGCGCTTGCGGAACTAAATGATGCTGCCTGTGCCGAACCTAAAACTTTTCCAGTTGCAACTTTCAAGAAGACTGGATTGGAGTTAACAATCATCCCGAGCGATCTTGCACTATTAGCGAGGTTCTGAGGAGAGCGAAGCGAATCAACCTGCTGCTGAACCACCTGAGTCTGGGTACCTAATTCTTCATTTTGCTGTTTCAAAGATGAAATCTGATAAATCGATTGATTGCATAGAGCAGCCACCGCAAGATTTGCCAGAAGGACCAGAACTAGTCCAATTACTCCGCGCTTTACAAGCGATGCCAAGTTCTGTGAACTAGCCAATGACCTTGTTGTTGCAACCCGCTTAGCCGGAGTTGAGGTTGAGCTAACCGGTCTTAGATGTCTTCTGGGGGCCACTGGCCTTGCGAGTGGGAGAGCTCTGGCGGCGATAGTCATGCTGCTTTCCTTATCTTTTCTGCAGCACGTAAACGTACCGAAGCGGATCTTGGGTTTTCTTGAATTTCTGCATCCGAAGCTTTTTCCGCGCCGCGGACAAGAAGTTTGATTACTGGAGCATCCTCAGGTAGCTCGATTGGTAAGTCGAGCGGAGTTGCAGATGTGGCAGCTGCTGCAAAAGCCTGCTTGACAATTCGATCTTCCAGCGACTGGTATGACAAAACTAGAACCCGGCCACCTACTCGCAAACTTTGAATCACAGCCGGGATGGTTTCTTCAAGGATTTCTAGTTCATCATTCACTTCAATTCGAAGTGCTTGAAAAACTCGCTTAGCCGGATGCCCAGAACTCTTGCCGGGTATAAATGGGACTACCTTGGCAATTAGATCAGTGAGTTGTTTGCTGCGAGTGAAAGGAGAAACATCTCTCTGCTGAACAATCTTCCTAGCGATAGGTTTTGCATACCGCTCTTCACCGTAAATCTTGAAGATTCTTGCTAAATCTTCTTCAGAGTATTCATTTAGCACCTGCTGCGCGGTCTTGCCTTCACTGTTGTTCATTCTCATGTCCAGCGGGGCATCTTGGGAATAGGCAAATCCTCGATCTGCTTCGTCTAATTGCATGGAGGAAACACCGAGGTCAAGCAAAACTGCATCTACTTGTTCAATACCAAGTTCGTCAAGAACTTCAGGAATTTCACTATAGATCGCTTGAACAAAATGAGTGCGGCCGGCGAAAGGAGATAAACGCTCGGCCGCAAGTTTTAGTGCATTGGGATCTCTGTCGATACCAACCAAAGTTAATTTAGGAAAACGAAGGAGAAAACTCTCGCTGTGACCTGCCAGCCCTAAAGTCCCATCAACGAGGATTGCGTCATCAGCGCTTAGAGCTTCGCCTAAAATCTCCAGGCAGCGTTGAAGCAGAACAGGTTTGTGAAGTTCAGTGATGTTAGACATAACATTCGCATCGGTTCCTAGCTGCAGAACCCCACCCATTTCCTCTTATGGCTTCGGGGAAGATAGTCATAAGACAAATAGCTGGAGACCAGCAACTAGCAACTAAATTTGCCCCACCTCCCCTTCGCTGTAATTTGCAAATTCCTCTGAAGTAGCAGCCATAAATTCGGCTCGCTTTTGTGGGTTCCAAATTTCAATGTGTTTACCCGCACCGGCAACAACTAGATCTTTGCCAAGTCCTGCCCACTCACGAAGACCCTGAGCGATCAGAATTCGACCCTGGCTATCCAGGGTTTGCTCATCGGCGTCACCAAAGTAATGGCGAGTAAGCCTTCTATATTCCTGAGTTCCCACCACTACGTCTTTGGTCAACGCTTCTGCGCGACGTTCGTATTCGGCTCTAGTAATGACAACCACGCAGTTCTCTTGACCTTTAGTCAAAATGACGCCACCGACTAAACGATCACGGAATTTAGCCGGAAGAATCAGCCGGAATTTGTCATCAAGTTTGGGATAGCTAGTACCGATAAACATCTGCTACCCATTTCCTCTCTAGACCTTTGGTAGTCATCTCCACATTACACCACTTCCATCCACAAATTGTCAAATTAAGCAATTATTGTTCTAGTTTGGCGTGTCTTGCCCAATTAAATCAAGGGTGAAAGAAGTGGAGGGAATTTAATATAAAACTAGAAAATTACGATAATTTGGATAAAAAGAAGGCCCCAGATTGCTCTGGGGCCTAAAAACCTAGTAACTACTTGCCGTTATTTCGCTCATCCCAGAGCTTTTGCAGCAGGCTTTCCCTTGAATCCTTCGGCTTTTTTGAAGGTTGTCCGTTTTTGATGGCCTTTGAGGACCAGTTTTGACTGACCAAATAGAGCCCAACAAGCATGAACAGGAATGCAAATACACCTAGCCAGATCTGGTGGCTAGAAGTGGAGAAAATCATGATGCCTAGTCCGAAAACGGCTAAAAGTGATCCAAGGACCAAGAGCAATGCATAATTGGCGGGGCGAGATGAAGCCTGTTCGGGCTTGCCCTTGGCTTTAGGCTTAGCCCCCGTTAGTTGTCGCTCAAGTTCTTCTAAAACTTGTCGTTCTTTGTCACTTAGACTCACTGTCGCCTCCGCTTTAATGCTATTAGTTTCTGGGCAGTTAGGCTATTCCAGTGTTGAGTAAAGACGAGTTTCTAAGCCAGGTGCAGAACACTCTGGATGCCTTTTGTGACAAGCAAGAAGGTGATTTTGAAGCGATCTCACCTGATTTAGCCACTGTGGTGGAATACACCCGAAGCTTGTTGCAAGGCGGAAAACGATTCAGAGCACTCTTTTGCTATTACGCCTGGGCTAGTAGCCTAAAGGACACCCAAATCACTCAAGCAGATTTGCAAGGCATAGTTGGTATTGGTGCATCACTGGAGATGTTCCATGCAGCTGCTCTGGTGCATGATGACCTTCTGGATCAATCTGATACTAGGCGTGGCGCTCCAGCGGTACACAAAAGATTCGAAACACTTCATCAGCAACGAAAGTACGCTGGCTCGAAAGAACGTTTTGGTGTTGCGGGTTCAGTTCTAGTTGGAGATTTAATGCTCGGCTGGTCGAGTGAGATTTTTGGTCAAGCACTCCTGCACTCGAGGAACAAAACTGTTGAAGCTGCCTGTCGTGATGAATTCAGTTTGATGAGAGTTGAAGTCATGGCTGGACAGTATTTAGATGTGTTGGAAGAAAATGCAGCTAATACCAGAGACATCCACGAAGCAGTAGTTAGAGCAGAAAAAGTAATTCTTTACAAGACGGCTAAATACAGCATTGAAGCGCCATTGAGAATTGGGGCAGCCTTTGCCGGGGCTGATCAATCTGAATTAGGTGTCTTCACTCAATTCGGAATTCCCCTGGGAATCGCATTCCAACTCAGGGACGATGTTCTCGGTGTATTTGGTGATCCAAGTGTCACTGGTAAACCTGCTGGCGATGACCTTAGAGAAGGTAAGCGAACAGTTTTGATAGGACTTACCAAAGAGTCATTAGCTGAGAGCTCACCTTCAATGGTCACCACTGTGGAAGAACTTTTGACCAGTAGAGAACTTACCAACGAACAAATTGAATTCTTGCAAAAAGTCATCAAAGAATCTGGAGCGTTAGATAAAACAGAACGCATGATGGCAGAGCTAGGCGATCGAGCTTTAGAGACCTTAGATCAAGCGGAGCTAGAAGAGTCTGCAAAGCAGATGCTACGAGCGTTATCGCTGAAAGTTATCCACCGCGACGCCTAAAGAGCCAGCGACTGGGCGATCCTTCGAACTTCAGACTTTCTTCCAGCAATTAGGGATTCCATAGGAGTATTACCAAGAATTTCGTCTTTGGTATAAAGCCAATTGATAGCAGCTTCCAAACTGAAGCCTGCGTCAAGTAAAACTAATATTGTTCCCCTGATGGATGGAAGCGGTTCGCCGTTAACAATGTTTTCCGCTGGAATCTTCATCACACCTTCGCGCTTTACCCCGATGAGTTGATGCTCTTCTATATAGCGTCGAACTTTCCCAGGTTGAACACCAAGCAGAGTTGCCGCTTCAGTTATGTTTAGCCACTGGCTTACTTGATCTAAAGGATCTACCACAAGTAAAGATTGCCACACCGAAGCCATATCCTGCTATCTTGGCTAGCTTCGTGGCACGATAATTAAGCCCTGCCATTCAAGGAATTATGAACTCTGGACCATCAAACCAAAAAAGCCCTAAGGTTCACATCTACCTTCTCGGCGAAAGCCTGGCCGATCTCGCTTTACAGTATCAACTGAGCCTGGCGGAACTGCTGGAGGCTAACCAACTTACCCTTCAGAGCATCCTCTACCCTGGTCAAAAATTGATCATCCCAGAAACCGTTCAAGAACAAACAAGTGCACCGCTACCTCAGGAACATATTGTTGCTCTGGGAGAGTCGCTAATTTCCATTGCTACTAAATACGGACTGACGGTTGAAAGTTTGAGAGCTATGAACGACCTAGGTGAAAACGCCATGTTGTACCCAGGTACTTACTTGAGTTTGCAGGCCAAAACAAATCAACCTGAGTTTGACTCCAATCAAGCTCCAAAGCATTGCCTCGTTCACGGTTATCACAGGGTGAAACCAGGAGATCAACTAAATCGAATAGCAGCGTTTCATGGCATCTCAACTCAAGCACTTTTGACAGCAAACAATTTGAGTTGGAATTCAGTGGTAGCAGCTGGTTCAAAACTGGTGATACCGATTTCACATGATGTATTAACCTGTCCCAATTTGGTAGCGCTAAGTGAAACTTCTATGTCAATTGCAAAGGACCTGGTTGCTAAAGCCAGTGAAAATGGTGTGACTGAGTATGGATCTGTCATCGCACTGTGTCTTGAAATGCAGCGCAGTGGTTTGCAACCAGAACTTGGCAATAAATCGTTACGCGATGAATTAATTGACCGGCTTGCAAAATTAAACAACCAATACAAATCTGTATTGGAAACCCTTGAGCAAATAGGTTTTGAAAACTTCGCCGAAGGCGCATCGCTTTGGGAGCCTTCTGCGTGGGCATGGATACATCAGATAAGGTCGAATAGTGAGTAATCTGATAGGCACTGAACTTGCTGGCCGTTACAAGGTCGAAGAACTTATCGCCCGTGGCGGTATGGCAACAGTGTATTCAGCAATAGATAAAAAACTTGAACGGTTAGTGGCAATAAAAGTTATTCACCCTCACTTATCTGAAAACCCAGTATTCCGAGACAAATTTTTCCGTGAAGCCAGAATGCTTGCCAAGGTAAATCACCCGAACCTAGTAAACATTTATGACCAAGGCGATGACAACGGAAATGCCTTCATTGTTTTAGAACTAGTAAAAGGTATAACTCTTCGTCAAGCTTTGAGTGATTTTGGTGCTCTGTCACCTGAACAAATCCGTCAGGTTAGCAAAGCTGTTCTGTCGGCACTGTCGCAGGCCCACGAAAATGGAATTGTTCATCGCGATTTGAAACCTGAAAACATATTGCTAGCTGACGATGGACGAATCAAGGTAACCGATTTTGGCCTAGCTCGTGAGCTAACTGCCGACACCGATACTGGATCACTGGTTGGCACAGTTGCCTACTTAGCCCCCGAAGTCATCCGCCGAGGTAAAACAGAAGCTACCAGTGATGTTTACAGTTTTGGCATCATGGTATTCGAGATGCTGACCGGTCAACAACCCTTCAAAGGCGAAGACCCCATGCAAGTAGCCTTCCGTCACACCGCTGAGCGAGTGCCATCGGCTAAGTCCTTGAACCCAACTGCTAACCACAGGCTAGATGAACTGATGCTCTGGTGCACAGAACCGCTACCAATCAACCGGCCACAAAATGCTGCTGAAGTTCTAGAAAAATTAGCCTCAAGTGAGGAATCATTTCCAAACACTTCAGCAACCATCATCATGCCAGAGGATATTAATTTCACCGAAGTGATTGCAGACTTACCAGAGCAAGAAGAACCGTTCCAAAAGCACGGCTCAAAACTTGTTGCGTTGCGCTGGTTCATTGGCAGCGTGCTTGCTCTTACCCTCGGTTCTTATTCAGGTTGGTATTTCAGTGCCGGCCCCGGGGCTCTAGTATCGATTCCTAACCTGGTCGATCAGACCCAAGCACAGGCCACCGAAAGCCTTAGTTCAATTACCGACAAGGTTTCTATCAGAAAAGTATTCAGCGACAGCTTCAGCAAAGGCATTGTAATTGGAAGTGAACCCACTGCCGGAGTATTGGTGGCTAAGGGCTCTGCCTTGACGCTGCTTATTTCAAAGGGCAAAGAATTTGTTGCTGTGCCTGACCTGATTGGCAAAGACTTGGTGACTGCCAGTGCTCTAGTAATTTCAGCTAGATTGCGAGTTGGCCAAGTAACCGAATGGTTCAACTCCGATTATCCTGTCGGAGCGGTTTATTCATATTCCGGAATTTCTGGAACCAAACTTGCGGTGAGTAGTCCAGTTGACTTGAAAATATCCTTAGGTGCAATTCCTCTAGTCAAAGGATTGCAAAAGGATGTTGCCAAAGCGGCTTTGGAGGCCGCCGGTTTGCAGGTTAGAACAATCGAATACAAGTTCTCAACTAGTTACGCCAAGAACGAAGTCACAGAAATCGTTCCAGACGAAACTGAGGTTGGCAAAGGTTCATCCTTGAAATTGATTGTCAGTAAAGGCCCAGCTACGGTAAAAATGCCAGCCGTGAAAGGTGAAACAATTTTGGCGGCTAAATCTCTTCTTGAATCACTCGGACTCAAAGTAATTATCGACACAAAATGGTTGACTAAGGATTACGGAATAAAAAGAGTGACCGGGGTTTCGGAAGCGGTTGGAGCAACTCTAAAGGTTGGCCAATCGGTGACTATTCGCTCTCGCTAGTTGGAAGCAGCAATCTCTTCGGCAACCAGAAAAGCTAACTCTAAGGATTGAGTGTGATTCAATCTTGGATCACAAAGACTTTCATACCTAGCCTCAAGTGCCTTCTCATCAATTAGTTCAGAACCACCCAAGCATTCGGTGACATCATCACCGGTCAACTCGACATGCACTCCCCCGGGGAATGTGCCGAGGGCTCGATGAACCTCAAAGAAACCACTTACTTCATTCATCACATCGCCAAAGTATCTTGACTTGTAACCATTTTTTGTGGTGAAGCCATTGCCATGCATAGGGTCAGTAATCCAAAGCGGTGTTGCACCTTCTGACTTTACTGCCGTCACTAGCTTGGGCAACTCTTCCCGAATCCTTCTTGCACCCATCCGGCTAATGAAGGTTAGGCGGCCTGGTTCTCGCTGCGGGTCAAGTTTTTCAAGTAATGCCAGGATGTCTTCAACTTTTGTGTCTGGACCAATTTTTACACCAATTGGATTAGTTACCTTGGAGAAGAATTCAACGTGTGCGCCGTCGAGTTGCCTTGTCCGTTCACCTATCCAGATGAAATGCCCACTGGTGTCATAAATTTTTCCAGTGTTTAAATCCAACCTGGTTAGTGGACGCTCGTAATCAAACAGCAAGCCTTCATGGCTGGTATAAAACTCCGTGGTCTTTAGCTCAGTGAAATCCGCGCCACAGGCAGCCATGAACTTAATTGCCAGGTCGATGTCTTTGGCAAGCTCTTCATACTTAATGTTGGCTGTGCTAATTGCAAAACCCTTATTCCATTCATGAACGGATCGCAAATCTGCCAAACCACCCATGGTAAATGCTCGGATCAAATTAAGTGTCGATGCCGAGGTATGGTAAGCCTGAACCAAACGGCTTGGGTCAGGGGTTCTAGATTCTGCGGTGAAGTCGTAGCCATTGACTGCATCTCCGCGATATGCATCCAGAGTCAGGTCAGCTCTGGTTTCTTTATCCGAGGATCGAGGCTTGCCAAACTGCCCAGCCATTCTGCCCATTTTGATAATCGGCATCGAAGCGCCGTAAGTCAGCACCACTGCCATCTGCAGCAAGGTCTTTACTCTGGCTCGAATTCGATCTGCAGTTGCATCAGCGAATGTTTCAGCGCAGTCGCCTCCTTGCAGCAAGAATGCTTTGCCTGCTGCAGCCTGAGCTAAACGTTGCTTCAAAATATCTACTTCACCGGCAAATACCAGAGGCGGTAACCCTGCCAGAGTTTTTCTTGCTTGAGCCAATGCGTTTTGGTCTGGCCAAGTTGGTTGCTGCAGTGCTGTTAGATTCTTGAAGTTGTCCAAACCTTGGATTAGTTCTTGGTCTTCTGCGAATTCTGGATTGATTAGAGACACTGCTAGGCCTTGACTTCGCTTCTCGAGGAACCCTTTAGAGTCGATGCATAAATGTCAATGTATTCCTGACCACTTAGCTTCATCAGTTCGTAAGTAATTTCGTCAGTAACTGCTCGAAGCACCAATCTGTCGCCCTCCATGCCAGCGAATCTGGAAAAATCTAAAGGCTCGCCCACGATGACGCCGATTCGTCGAATTCTTGGTAGCTTCTTTCCAATGGGCTGCACCTTCTCTGTGTCAATCATCGCCACTGGGAAAACTGGAACCTTGGCTTCTAGCACCATTCGGGCGATTCCGGTCCGGCCCCGGAATAGTCTTCCATCGGGAGATCTTGTTCCCTCTGGGTAAATACCTAGGAGCTGGCCTTGCCCCAGAACCTGTAAACCAGTGTTCAATGCAGCTTCGGAAGCCTTACCACCACTGCGGTCGATTGGTAGTTGCCCGGTGGATTTGAAGAACCACCTGGAAAAAGTTCCTTTGATTCCTTTACCGGTAAAGTATTCGCTTTTGGCTAGAAAAACTACTGGTCTACGCAACATGAGAGGTAAGAAAATTGAATCCGAAAAAGATAAGTGATTGCTAGCCAGAATTGCTGCACCGTCACTTGGAATTTTATCTGCGCCACGAATCCACGGACGGAAAAGAACTTTCAGCAGCGGCCCGAGCACAATGTTCTTCAGGATGAAGTACCACATAACTGAACCTCCTACTCGACTTTTGGACAGGCTATAAGTTTACTTCGAGCTTGAATGCGCTCTTGCCAGGTCTGCGGCACCGATGGCACCAGCCTCATTGGTGAGCAAAGCAGCAACAATGCTGATTTCTGGTCTAAATCCTTTAGCCGGAAGGTGTTCAAGGTATGCCCGGCGGATCGGTTGCAACAATCTATCTCCAAGTAAGCTCACCCCACCTCCGATTACCGCCACCTCTGGATCTAAGATGGCAACCATCGAAGCGATTGCTATACCAATGTTTGTGCCCAGTTCTTCTAATAGCTCCAATGCGGCAGGATCATTTTCTTGAATTGCCTCAAAAATCATCTGACCGTCGAGATTTTCAGCTCCACCGGAAAGTTCCAAAAGACGCTTAGCTTTTTCAACACCTGAGTTGACCAAATCTTTGGCATTGTTCAAAAGCGCTGTTCCGGAGGCATACTGCTCTAAACAGCCGCGTTGACCGCAACCGCATGGTTTACCATTTGGCACGAAACGCCAGTGTCCAAGTTCTGCACCAATACCGAAACCACCTCGGAACAGGCGACCATCGGTAACAATCGCCCCACCAACGCCGGTTCCGATAGTTATCATCATCATGTTGGAAATACCTTTTGCAGCTCCAAAACGATGTTCTGCCCAACCAGCAGCGTTGGCATCATTCTCTATAAACACCGGTAGGCCGAGACGTGATTCCAATTTTGCCTTCAACGGTTCATTTCGCCAATTTAGATTCGGAGAATACATCACTTCGGATTGACTAGCGTTGATAAAACCAGCAGCCGCAACTCCAACGGCCAATAATTCTTCTCCAGCTCTAAGATCTTCGACCAAATGAACTACAGCTTCAATTATCGCCTCGGGGTCATTAGCCGGAGTTGGAACACGATCTTCCCGAATTACCGAGTCATCGGCACCGAGCAATACACCGGCAATCTTGGTGCCCCCGATGTCAATACCAACTGTCTTCATGTCCCTCAAACCCTTAATTACGGCTAACTTGGCAATTTTACCCCCTTGCCCTAGCCAAGTCCTAGTAGTTCTTTGCCAGCAAGGCCCCAAAAATCGGTAGAGTTATGGAAAGTGTTATTGACAGTTCCCAATGGAGGCGAATTTGAAGACTTTTGAAGTCCCAAGCATGGTCACTTCAGACCTAAAGAGCAATATCACCAATCTGCTAATTTCTCGAGTAGATAAAGATCCTTCCCTTGACTTGATGTCAAAACAGACTTCACCAAATGTTTGGGAACCGGTAACCGCTGCCGACTACCTAGCCGAAGTAAAAGCGCTGGCTAAAGGTTTCATCGCCGCAGGAATTAAACCTGGCCAACGGGTTGGAATCATGAGTCACACTCGCTACGAGTGGGCCTTGGCAGATTTCGCCTTGTGGTTTGCCGGAGCTATATCCGTTCCTATTTATGAAAGCTCAGCACCTAGCCAGATTGAATGGATTTTGGGCGATTCAGGTGCGACTGCCTGTATTTTTGAAACCTCTGATCTAACCGCTCTTTTCAAAACGGTAGAGAAGAATCTTCCGGCAGTAAAGCAGCACTGGGTTATCGAAGGTAACGATTTTACAGAACTTTTGAATCAAGGAAAATCAGTAAGTGACCAAGTTCTTGAAGAACGCAGAGCGAGTGCAAATTTAGATTCTGTAGCTACCATCATCTACACTTCTGGAACAACCGGAAAACCTAAGGGCTGTGAACTGTCTCATCGCGGTTTCGTGGATCTTTGTCTAAACGCTCAGGCTGTTCTGCCACAGGTAGTTTGTCCAGGCGGGTCAACCGTTCTGTTCTTACCGATGGCTCACGTTTTTGCAAGATTTGTCTCGGTCCTTTGCGCAGCATCTGGAGTTCGAGTGGGGCATCAACCAGATGCGAAAAATGTGGCACCAGCCATGCAAAGTTTTCACCCAACATTTTTACTTGCAGTTCCCAGAGTTTTTGAGAAAGTTTATAACTCTGCCGAACAGCGAGCTGAGTCAGCCGGTAAAGGAAAAATCTTCCGGTCAGCAGCTGAAGTTGCAATTCAATGGTCAACAGCTCTAGATAGTCCGAAAGGTCCAGGTCTAGCGCTGAATCTAAAACACAAGTTGTTCGATGTTTTGGTATACAAAAAACTTCGTGCCGCGATGGGTGGAGAAGTCAAGTATGCAATCAGCGGTGGTGGCCCACTTGGAGCTAGACTCGGCCACTTCTATCGAGCAATCGGCTTGATTGTTCTCGAGGGCTACGGTCTAACCGAAACAACCGCACCGGTTACTATCGGAAGACCAGACAAACTGAAGATCGGAAAAGTTGGCTTTGCATTACCTGGCTGTGCTGTGGCAATAGCCGATGATGGTGAGATCCTGATAAAGGGCTCAAATGTGCTCAAAAGTTATTGGAAGAATCCAGAGGCAACCGCTTCAGCCATCGAAGGCGAATGGTTTAGAACAGGTGATATCGGCAATCTAGACGAAGATGGGTTCTTGGCTATTACCGGGCGCAAAAAAGAGTTGATTATCACAGCTGGAGGGAAAAACGTCGCCCCAGCTTTGCTCGAAGATCCGCTGCGTGCAAACCCACTAATTAGTCAGGCCGTCGTTATTGGCGATGCAAAACCTTTTGTTTCAGCTCTAATTTCTCTGGACGAGGAGATGCTGCCACTGTGGCTAAAGAATAACGGTTTCGAAGAAGAACTTTCCTTAGAGCAGGCTAGAAACAACCCACTAGTTCTAGCCGAAGTCTCCAAAGCAATTGAAGAGGTAAACAAAGATTTTTCAACAGCTGAGTCGATTAGAAAATTTGCTTTACTGCCTGAGGACTTGACCGAGAAGAGCGGACATCTAACCCCGTCATTGAAAATAAAGCGAGGTCAAGTCAGCGCAGATTACGATTACCTAGTAGATGACCTCTATGCGGAAAGCGCCAAATCTACCTGTCACAACATTGGTGACATTAAGGTCTAACGCAGAAACCAATCGGTTTGTCTAAGCTTAGCCATCGCAATTTTCCGCTCTTCAGGGCTGAGTCGGTCTATGTATACCAACCCGTTCAGATGATCTAATTCGTGTTGCAGGACTTGAGCCATTACCCCAGCGCCAGACAAAGTAATCCTTGAACCATCAAGCTGATAGCCTGACAATTTTGCGTGCGGATACCTTGCAACAAGATGCCATAAACCTGGCACCGATAAGCATCCTTCTTCTACCAATTCTGGCTCGCCAGAAACTTCTAAGTTCTCTGGATTAATTAGGTACCCGACCTTTTCCTCGATATTGAAACTAAACGCTCTAAGGCTTATCCCAATTTGGTTTGCAGCAACACCAGCTCGACCAGGCTCTCTAGTAGTGTCCAATAGATCTTCAATCAGGGATTTAGCAGCTGGACCAAAGTCTTGGATAGGGTCGCAGACAGTTTTGAGTACCGGATCTCCGAAGCGACGGATAAGTCTTACTGCCACTAGTTGTTCTTCGTTAGGCCTTCAATGACCAGTGCAGCCAACTCGCGAGCTGCTTCTCTTGTGTTCTTGTTCAGTTGATCAAACTTGATCACCGAACCAGCTGCTAAGGCTGGATCATATGGAATCTTTACTACGGCACGAACTCGAGATTTGAAGTGAGTTTCAATCTCATCCAGTTTCACCAAGTTAGTGCCCTGAGTTGCAGTATTTAGTGCAACTACCGATTGCCTCACTAGTTGACCATAGCCATTTGCTTCCAGCCAGGTAAGTGTCTCAGAGGCCAATCGTGCTTCATCCACCGAACCACCGGAAACTATAACTAAACCGTTGGCGCGCTGCAGAGTTGGACGCATTACCGAGTGAACAATTCCAGTTCCACAGTCAGTCAAAATCACCGAATAGTAGCGAGCTGCCATATCGGCAACCACGTTGTAATCTCCTTCGTCAAATGCTTCAGAAAGCATCGGATCACTGTCGGAGGCTAAAACGTGAAGTCTTGTTGCATCTCTGGAAACCATGTTGGCAAAATCTGTAAATCCGTCTATAGCTGCTGCTCGATTGACCACATCTCTTACGGTAAACCTTGTTGATTTACTCACGCGTTCGGCAAGGGTTCCACGGTCAGGGTTGGCATCGATAGCGATTACTCGGTCTTCACGAGCCAAGGCCATGGCCATTCCAAGCAATGTTGAGACGGTAGTTTTTCCAACACCGCCTTTACGAGTGAGCACAGGGACGAATCTAGCCCCACCTTCAAGTGGTGCCGCAATTCTGGCGTCAATGGCCTTGCGTTCACGAACCTTTAGACTGTCGCCGAGATTAATGCTCTTGAGCGATAAAAAGTATATAAAGCGTCGGAAACCTGATTCTGGCGCAGGTCTATTCTTTGGCGATACGTCAATGAGTCGGTCAGCAGTGAGCATTGCGGCAGGTTCTGGCTGGTCGAACGTGTCACCTCGCAAGGAATCTCGTCTGGTGTAACCTGTTTGAGCTGAGGCTAGGACATCCGTTTCATCTGCGCCAGCACCGGCAACAATAGCGGTTGACGAAGTGACAACTTTAATGGTTGAGGTGGTCGGGCTTAAATCGATAGTTCCAGCGTCCAGGACAACTTCAGTCAGATCTGATTGCTCACTCTGGTCGACCTTGCGTCTTCTAGAAACTTTTTCTGGTTTTTCAGTCACGCTTAGAAATCCTCATTTTCACAGACCGCTAAGGTCTTTTATGCTTCGGTAAGTCTATTCTCTCAAAGAGTTCGAAATCTCGAATAGCCTCTGAACGGCTTGTTATCCCTGTATTCATGGGAAAAACAACACTTTGACATAACTATTTTGCCATCCACAGGTAGCCTAGAACAGTGCATGTTTTGAGTGTAAGCGCCCTAAAGGGTGGGGTCGGCAAGACCACCATCACGCTGGGTCTAGCCTCAGCTGCACTATCACTTGGCGTAAAAACACTGATAGTGGATTTAGACCCTCAAGCTAATGCCAGCAATGGACTAGGTCTAATCGGGGAATACAATCCATCGGCTGCTGAAGCGATAAAGAAACCTCGTTTAAGCGTTATCATGAAATCCATTCTGGCCTCAACTTGGGCCAAAGGTCAGACTGGACTTTTGGATGTTTTGGTCTCGCAGAATCGGATCGCCAAGCTAAACATTCCTAACCCAAGTTTTAGAGCACTCTGGAAGTTAGATGAACTGCTTTCAAAAGTCCAAAATGACTACCAACTGGTAATCATCGATACTCCCCCGAACCTAAATGCACTTACTCGAATGGCATGGGTGGCCAGCGACCGTGTGCTGCTGGTTAGTGAACCGAGTATTAATTCGGTTATCGGAATCGCTACCGCAACCAAAGCATTGAATGAAATGCGCAGACAAGTTAATCGACAGGTGAGGCTTTTCGGAATTGTGGTAAACAGACTCAGACCTACTCTGGCTGAACACCAATACCGAGTGAATGAACTTCAAGAAATCTATCCAGATCTAGTTTCGGAAATAGTTTTTGAGGAGAAGTCCCCTCTGAATCAATCGCAAGGAGCAGGTCGATCAATACATTCCTGGCCCGGTCAAGCTGCGGGAAAGCTAGCTGGTAATTTTGATGAACTTCTCAAAGCGGTGTTTGATTCTTTCAATTCGGAAGAATCGCTACGAACCGAGGCAGTCGGAAAAATATCCTCCAGAAAATCCCATCGAAGGCGCAATTCAGGAATTTCTGATGAACAGGTTAGACCCAAAACCAGGGATCAACTTTTGACACCAACTCCAGAGAGAATTGAATTAGTTCAGACGTCTCCTGTGTCTGCAGAGTATGAAGAAAAGTTCAAAGAAGTATTGAAACAAACCATGACTGAAAAGCAAATTCAGGCTTTGCAGAACAACCCTAAGGAAGAAGACTAAACGGCTGCTTTGTTTAGGCGGCGCAAAGTCAATTCATCTAAGTCTTCGACGTGACTTGGGTTTATTTGGGTCAAAGTGGCTTCAACTTCATCGAATACCTTGCTAATCGAAATAGCAAATACACCTTGGCCACCTTCAAGTAGGTCAATCACCTCGTCTTTAGATGTGCAAAGGTATACCTTTACCCCATCGGAGAGCAAAGTGATCTTCGCTAAGTCATTTATCCCAGCTTCGCGAAGCTCTTGAATAGCGATTCTAATTTGCTGCAGTGAAATTCCGGTGTCCAAAAATCGTTTTACAAGTTTCAAGACCAAAATGTCGCGAAATGAATACAACCGTTGGGTTCCTGAACCTGACGCTCCTCGAACGCTTGGCTGGACTAACTCAGTTCTATCCCAATAATCGAGTTGACGGTAGGTAATTCCTGCAGCAGCGGCAGCTGAAGTTCCTCGGTAACCTACTTTAGGGTCATGCCAAGGTTGAGCTTCGGCAAACAACTCATCTTGAAGGTATGCGAATTCGCTGGCTTTGCTTAGATCGATTCGGCCAGTTTCGGTTGTTGGTTCTTGATTCATGAACTGGCCTCCTTCCAACATTCAGGTAATGGTTGAACCTTTAGTTAATTCTCGCGGATACCGCTGACTAACTGGGATTAATATTCTTGTTCGGCGTGTCGAATTAGTCAATCTTATCGATTACCGCACGAATCAACTCCGCACGAATCAAAGCCATTTGCGACTCAATTTCAGCTGCATACGCCGCTGCTCTAGATTTGGAAGCCGAGTCTTTTTGCTTCTTCACCGAAGCAACCACACCTTGGATTAGACCTAGATCCCTATCCACAGCCGCCTTGATCCCTCGAAGGTGACGTGCAGATATTCCAAAACGTTGCAGGTTCATCAGGGCTCTGGCGATTTCGATGTCACCAAATTCAAAATTAGTTTTACTAATTAATCCATGAGACTGAGCTTCAGCCAGCAAGGTTTCGTTGATCCCAGACTCTGCAATCAATTCGAGTTTGCTAAATTTTCGGTTTACGCTAGGTCTTCTTGGTTCGGTGGGCAAACTCGGTTGTTTACCAGCATCCAAATCGTCAAAATAAGTTTTGATTACCCGAAGTGGAAGAAACTTATCGCGCTGGAGCTCGAGGATATGCTTGATTCGCTTTAGGTGTTCTTCGGAATATTTTCTATAGCCAGAATCAGTTCTAAATGGGCTAATCAATCCTTGGTCTTCTAGAAACCTTATTTTTGACAGTGAAAGATCAGGAAACTCACTCTTTAATAACTCGATTACCCGACCAATTGTGTGTAATTTACCGATCCGAGCAGATTCCAAAGAGGATGGTTCATTGGCATTCATTGGCTATCTCTTTTCGAAGAATAAAAGGTGAAGTGATATTTGCCAACCTGAAGTTCACTCTCATTTGCAAGCTCTTGAACCTCGACTCGAGCACCCTCGTAATAAGTGCCGTTTAGCGAAGCAAGGTCAGTGACCACGAAATTACCGTCAACCCTCTTGATCTCGGCATGCCTTCTGGAAACGGTAACATCATCGAGAAAAACATCAGCATTCGGGTGTCGCCCGACTGTGATCACATCGCTGTCCAACAAAAACCTTGAACCTTTATTTGGACCTTTTCTAACAATTAACAGAGCATTTCCTTGCGGTAACGCAGCCACTGCGGCCTGCTCTTCTGGGCTCAGCTGGTCTACCTCAGCACCGAGCATTTCCGGGTGGAAATTGCGAGTCGATTCAACTTCATCTGAATCGGTTGAATTGTTGTTTTCAGACTCGTTCAATTTGCCTCCTGTTCGTTTCTAAGAATAGTCGAATTGGCGCGCTCCATTTTCCTGATGTTATGAACCTGCAGTAAATAGACAGCTCCAGTCCACCAGTAAAGCCAAATCCCCCAGAATGCGAATGCCCAGGCGATAGGTAAGACAAAATTCTTTGCTTCAGCTGGCAGTACCGCTGGCAGTAACAAAAGCGGGAATGCATAGAGCAGGGCAAAAGTTCCAGCTTTCCCGGTGTAATTTACCGGCAAAGGGCCATAACCAACTTGGGCTAAGAAAGGCAGTGTGAAAAAGAGCATCAGGTCGCGGGAAAGAATAACTGCAACTAACCACCAGGGAACCTGTTCGGTCGCCGCTAAACCAATGAGTGAGGCCAGAATAAACAGGCGATCGGCAGCCGGATCCAGCAATTGCCCCAACCTAGAGGTTTGGTTTAATCGTCTAGCCAAATAACCATCAAGCCAATCCGTGAAGGAGGAAAAAGCCAAAATTGCAAAAGCTAAAAGATTTTGGCCATCGATGATGAGCCATAAGAAAAATGGCACTAACAACAGCCGCAAGGCACTCAGCAAATTAGGCCAAGTTAGAATTCGATCAGAGAGCATCAGGTTGTTCTTACTCATGGTTACCTAAGTTTATTGTCGGGCTAGCGGGATTTGAACCCACGACCCCTTGACCCCCAGTCAAGTGCGCTACCAAGCTGCGCTATAGCCCGTGTTGGTTGATATCAGCGTTTGCGCTTCTCACGAACTCGCATGCCAACTTCGATTGGAGTTCCCTCGAAACCATAGGTTTCTCGCAGTCGCCTAATGATAAATCTACGATAACCAGGATCTAGGAATCCGGTGGTAAAGAGGACAAATTTCGGTGGTCGAGATGATGCTTGGGTAGCAAATAGGATTCTAGGTTGCTTACCACCTCGAACCGGGTGTGGATATTCCATGGCAAGTTCTTGCACGAAAGCGTTGAGTTTTCCGGTAGGTATTCGGGTATCCCATGAAGCTAGAGCAACTTCCAACGCTGGCACTAACTTTTCTAGATGGCGACCAGTTTTAGCTGAAATATTCACCCTTGGGGCCCATGCAACGTGGGCCAGGTCCTGTTCAATCTCTCGTTCTAACAGCTCTCTGCGATCTTCATCCAGTTCGTCCCACTTATTGAATGCCAAAACTAACGCTCGTCCAGACTCTAAAGCTAGGTCGACTATTCGAATGTCAGCTTCACTAATTTTCTCTCTTACATCAAAGACCACCACAGCTACTTCCGCACGCTCCAGTGCGGCAGCTGTTCGAAGTGATGCATAAAAATCAGCACCCTGGGCCAAATGAACTCTTCGTCGTATTCCCGCTGTATCGATAAAGCGCCAAATCTTGCCACCAAGTTCAACTTGCTCATCAACGGGATCTCTAGTGGTTCCAGCCAAATCATTAACCACGGCTCGCTCTGAACCGACTGCCTTATTCAGCAAAGACGATTTGCCAACGTTGGGACGTCCAATTATGGCTATTCTTCGAGGCCCCCCAAATTCTTGTTTAGCCACTGCAGAAACTTCAGGCAAAACTTTCATCACCGCGTCAAGAACGTCAGCGACTCCCCTACCATGCAGCGCAGAAACTGGATGTGGTTCACCTAAACCTAAAGACCAAAGTGCCGAAGCTTCAGCTTCCTGGCGCTCATCATCGACTTTGTTAGCCAGAAGTAAAACTGGTTTCTTGGTCGCTCGCAGCATTTTTACAACACGCTCATCGGTAGCAGTTGGCCCAACAGTTGAGTCAACAACGAATAAAACGGCATCAGCAAGTTCAACAGCAATTTCAGCTTGAATTGCAACTGACTTATCTATTCCTTTGGCGTCATGTTCCCAACCACCAGTATCAACCAGTGTGAACCTCCTGCCATTCCAGTCAGCTTTATATGAAACCCGGTCTCGGGTTACTCCAGGCTTATCTTCAACAACTGCTTCTCGTCTGCCCAAAATTCTGTTTACCAGAGCTGACTTACCAACGTTAGGGCGACCAACTATAGCCAAAACAGGTAACGCAGGCAATAAAACTGGAGAGCCGTCGACTTCCCCGAGCTCTTCCAAAATGAAGATGTCATCTTCATCGAGTTCGTAATCAACCAAGCCAGCTCTTAGAGCATTAGCCGTGGCATCTTCTTCTTCCGGAGTAAAAGAATTTACTCGATCCACAAATTTAGGATCGCTTTGCTCAAAATCGAACTCTTGGTCTTCCATCATTATGCCTTTGTCTCATCAACAAGCTTTACAACAGCAGCAACGGTTTCAGCAAAGTTTAGGTCGCTTGTGTCCAAAAGGGTTACCCCTGCTGCTGGAACCATGAAATCCACTACCTTCGAATCCTCTTTATCCCGCTGACTTATTTGGTCAGAAACAGCTGCATCTGAAGGTAATTCTGCTGAGCGTCTTCTAAGTCTAACTTCCTCAGTGGCAGTTAGCAGAATCCTGATTTGAGCATCTGGAAAAATGACCGTAGTTATGTCCCTGCCCTCAACTATTACGCCCTCGAATCGGCTATTGACGACCAAATCTCTAGTCAGTTCTTTCATGTATTTGCGAACTTCAACAAAAGCAGCCACACGGCTAACTAATTTGCCAATCTCAACGGTTCTAATCTCTTCGGTAACATCAACATTTCCAACTTTCACCCAATAATCGCCTGGATCTAGCGAAATCGAATATTGAAAGTCACGTTGAAGTTGTGATCTAGTCGCAGAAGAACAGTCAATCAAACCTTTTGCCTCAGCCCAAGTAAGCGCTCGGTACGCTGCACCAGTATCCAGGTAACCAAAACCAAGCTGTTGAGCTGCAGCCTTACTAACACTGGACTTACCTGAACCAGCTGGACCGTCAATTGCGATAATTTGCAACCTAATCCAACCACCTAACCCGAGCATCATTGGAAGCTCGGGTGAGCAAAATTGCCTCTTCCTCGGGAAGAACAATTTCAGCCATCAGGTGTAAATTTGAAACCTCAATCATCTTCAAATCAATTACAACTACGGATTCTTTGAGGGAAATTATGAACTCTGCTAAAAAATTTTCGTCGTCAATAATTTCAGCTCTAACCTTGGTCAATGCTCCTGAGAAACCATCCGCTTTGATTGAAGCGTTGTTACCCGCCACAAAAATGGATTCCAGTTCGTCTGAATCAGACTCGATAGCTTTGATTACTTTGGCGAGATCGGTCTGAAAATTTTGCAGTGATTCCAAAATACCTAATTGGTTGTTTTGAATAATTTCTACCCAGAGCTTCGGATCACTTCCAGCCAGCCTTGTCATCTCCCGAAAACCGCGACCAGTAAGGTTTTGTTCAGTTTCCTCCACTTGCTGCGCCAAAATTGTTGCAAGTAATTGGGGCAAATGTGAAACTCTAGCCATCAAGGAATCATGCTCTTCAACTGGCACATATTCAACATGAGCTCCGATTAGGTTTATAAACGAAGTCAGTTCACCGTTTTTCGATTGGTCAGTCTCGTTGATGACCAACCAGGGTTTACCGAGAAAAATGTTCGGATCTGCACCCCACGGTCCGGATTTTTCACTACCAGTCATCGGATGACTGGAAACAAAACGAGTGAGATCTATATCCAGTTCAGCTAATTCAGAAAACACCGGTTTCTTCACACTGGTAATTTCGGTTACGGTAGCCGTCTCAAACACTTGCAGTGCTCTCGCTACGATGTTTGCAGTCTCTTTTGGGGATACACAAACAAAAACTAGGTCAACCAATTCATTCTTGAATCGGTCATCTCCTCCCACTAAAGCTCGGGCTATCGCTAGGTTGCTTGCTGAATTGTCTTCGAGAGTGACCTTTATATTTGCTTTTTTGGCGGCGAGAGCAATGCTGGTACCCATCAGTCCAGTTCCAATTATGTGAACGTGATTGAGAGGTTTTAAACTCACTGTGCGATATCCAGTCTTAGTGCTGCTGCCCCTCGAAGGTAAATGTGTTGGATTTCGCTCCTAGGGGTGTCGGTTTCTGCGTTTATCATTACCCGAATAACTCTTGGCATAGATCCAACCACGTTGATTTCCACAAAACACAGAAGGGGCACATCCCCCAGTCCTAATTCTCTGGCTGCTAAAGCTGGGAATTCACTCGTGATGTCTGGAGTGGCAGTAAAAAGTATGGAAATCAATTGGTCGGTATGCAGGTTGTTAGCGTGAATCATCTTTGACAAAAGTTCCGCGGTGGACTTTAGAAGATGAGTCTTTTCATCAGCATCCAACTGAACTGCACCGCGTATAGCTCGAACTACCATCTTGATCTCCCTCTCGGTCTGGGTCCTGATTTTGCTGGTCTTATCCTCGGTTCTTTTTCAGAGTTTTGAGCAGCTTTGAGTAATGCCCCTACTTCAACTTTGCTTAACAATCTGGTTTGACCTGGCTTTAGCGGACCCAATTGAATTGGCCCGAACTGTCTGCGCACCAGGTCCTTAACTGGGTGACCAATAGCATCGAACATTCTTCGAACCACTCTGTTTTTCCCAGAGTGGATGACAATCTCAACCAGTGACTCGAAAGCATTGCTATCAACCAGGTTTGCTTTGTCAGCTATCATCAACCCGTCTTCAAGTTCTACTCCGGATAGCAACCTGTTCAACTCCTGGGCTGTAACTAAACCTTCCACTTTGGCAAAGTAGGTTTTAGTTACCCCATATTTAGGGTGCGCCAACATGTTGGCAAGCTCACCATCGTTAGTCAAAATGATAAGACCCGATGTGTCGGCATCAAGTCTGCCAACGTTATAAACGCGGTCATCTCGAAGCGCATATTGACTTAGATCAGGACGCCCATATTCATCTGCCATTGAACTGATAACACCAACTGGCTTATTCAGGGCTAAGTAAACTCGACTGGCGTCCAATTGAATCGGCGTTCCTCGGACAGTAACCTTATCGATATCTGGGTTGATTCTGGTGCCAAGTTCTTTTACAACCTTGCCGTTAACCTTGACAGCACCGGCAACGATAAGCTCCTCGCTTGCTCTTCGAGAAGCTACGCCGGCAGCGGCCAACACTTTTTGCAGGCGAACACCAGAGTTTTCTAAAGTCATATATTATCTACCGTTGGTGTTTCTGAATTTGGATCAAAATTTACATCTGGCAAGTATGGGCTAATCAGAGGAAGATCATCTAAGGCATTGATGCCCAATGTTTCCAAGAATGTTTCGGTAGTTCCGTAGTTTATTGCGCCTGTTTCACTGTCTGTAAATAACTCAGTAATTAGTCCTCTGCTAAGAAGAGTTTTAACCACCGTGTCAACATTAACTCCACGGATAGAAGCAATTTGACCTCGGGCAATTGGCTGTCGGTAGGCAACAACGGCAAGAGTTTCTAGAGCTGCCTGCGATAATTTCGTTGGGTTTTCATTAGAGATGAATTCACGAACCGCCCACTCATACTCTTCTCTAACGAAAACTCGCCATCCGCCACCTACTTCTCTGACCTCAAACCCTCTTGGCCTTGAGCCATTGGCTCCGTCGAAATCGGCTTTTACCGCTAACACTGCCTCTTTTACATCAGGAATTGGTGAGTCTAACGCAGTTGCGATATGCATTAGGGAAAGAGGTACTTCGGCGACCATGAGTATCGCCTCTACCGCTGCCTGCAACCCTGAGTTTTCTGAAACAGAATCGGTTGACTGACTAGTTGTATTATCGATTGACTCTATAGGTTGGGCTTGATTGATTTGATTTTGGTTTTCTTGGTTATTTTCAAGAGTCATAGTCAGCTCCTAAAGCGGCTAATTGATCATCATTAAAATTCTCTGCTTGCCAGGTAATCTGCAATGGCCCAAGAGCATCCGTTTGTTCAAAACTAACTGCAGCTAGTCTATAAAGCTCCAAAACAGATAGGAATCGAGCGATCAAAACTGCCCGGTCTCTTACCGAGGCAATCAGTTCCATAAAGCTCAGGGTTTTAGCTGATCTGAGCATGGCCACAACCTCAGCTGCCTGTTCGCGGATGGATACCCTGGGTGAATACAAATGTGTTAGTCCAACAGTGGGTATTTCTCTGGGCGTCATAGTTTCTTCAGCCAACCGAGCAAAATCTTCCAAAGTCAAAGTCCACACCAATTCAGGTTGCTGAGCTCGGAATCTTTCTTCAAGCCTTACCGAACGATAAACCCGTCTGGACTCCATGCTGATGGCAGTTTGGAACCAACTAGAAATTTCTTTGAATGCACGGTATTGCAACAATCTGGCAAATAAAAGGTCCCTAGCTTCAAGCAGAGCAACATCCTCAGGATCAACAACTTCACCTTTGGGCAGCAATTCAGCAATCTTCAAGTCAAGTAGGGTTGCCGCCACTACTAAGAACTCGCTAGCTTCATCTAACTGATCTGCTTCTTCAAGGGTCCTCACATACTCAATGAAGTCGGTGGTCACCTTGCTTAGCGAAATGGTAGTGATGTCCATCTGATGCTTAGCAATCAGGCTTAGCAGTAAATCAAACGGTCCTTCAAAACTGCCAACACTTAGGGAAAATCCAGAACCTGATAGATCATCAATTGAATCGTTATGGAGCGCAGCCACGGTCAACCATTTCTCGAGCCACTGCTCGATAGAGCTCCGCAGCTTCAGAACTTGGAGCAAACTGGGTAACCGGTCTGCCCTTCTCTGAAGAGTCTTTGAACTTAACTGTGAACTTGATCACTGATCTAAAAACAGTGTCTCCGTATTCCTCGTAAAGCTGATGCAGCATGCTTCTGGAGTGTAATGTTCTTGAATCATACATAGTGGCCAAAATGCCATCTATCTTGAGGGACTCGTTCAATCTCTCTTGAACCAGCTCAACAGTATTTCTAATCAGCAGCTCCAATCCTCTTAGCGCAAAGTAATCACATGCGACCGGGATCATTACTCCGTGAGCAGCAGTTAAAGCATTGACGGTTAGTAAACCTAGTGAAGGTTGGCAGTCAATCATGACCACGTCATATTCACCGAGGATTGGTCTCAAGACTCCACTTAGAATTTTTTCGCGGCCAGGTTCAGCAACGAGTTGAATTTCCGCTGCTGAAAGTTGAATGTTTGCAGGTAACAAATCTAAGCCAGGAACATCAGTGTGAATAATTACGTCTGAAGCTTTTAACTTTCGATCCAGCAAAAGTTCGTAGATAGTGTTGCCTTCTTCAGCATCTACCCCGAGACCTCTGGTTAGTGCTCCCTGAGGGTCAAAATCGACTAAGAGAACTTTACGGCCATATTCTGCTAGCGCAGCTGCAGTGTTTATAGTGGTTGTGGTCTTGCCCACACCACCTTTTTGATTACAAAGAGCTATTACTCGGGCAGGGCCATGACTAGTCAGGTGCTTAGGTGTTGGAAACCTGTGATCGGTGTTTTTTGGTGACATGACTGGTTTCCTCTCTAGCTTCACAGCAGTAAGAAATGGGCTTAGTTACCAAAAGACTATTGGTTCTTCCCCAGTTTACCGCTGTGCTCTGGGGTGTGCCGTTGCATATATCTCCCTTAGAGCATCAACAGTAACCAGAGTGTAAATCTGAGTTGTGGCAACGGATGCGTGGCCCAGCAGCTCCTGAACAACCCGGACATCTGCCCCACCTTCAAGTAAATGGGTGGCAAAGGAGTGCCTAAAGGTGTGCGGAGAGACTTCCTTGGCAATCTTGGCGTTCAGAGCAGCGTCACTAATGATTTGCCAAACGCTTTGCCGAGAGAGCCTGGTACCGCGTTGGTTCAAGAACACCGCAGGTGTTCCCTTAGATAGCTTGGCCAAACTTGGACGCACCCGAACCAGATAGCTCTGCAGTGCATTTTGAGCATATTTACCAACCGGAACTAATCGCTCTTTAGAGCCTTTACCAAATAGCCGAACAATTTCAGGATCGACCAGATCATCAACATCCATGTTGACCAGTTCTGAGACACGAGCACCTGTGGCATAGAGCAATTCAAGTATTGCCCTATCTCTAACCCGAATAGGGTCTCCAGCCAGAGCGGAAACTTCATCTGGTTCCGGGCCAGCTGCTCTAAGCAGCGCTTCGACTTCACTGACAGAAATAGCTTTAGGCAGACGCTTGGGTGATTTAGGTGGTTTCACTGTCGCCGAAACATCTTTTTCGACAAGATTCTCAAGCAACAAGAATTTATGGAAACCGCGAACAGCTGCCAAAACTCTTGCAACCGAGTTTGAAACTAAACCTTTGGTGACTACTAAATACTGGGCAAAATCCTTGACTAGATTTTCCGTTATGGCGCTAGTTTTCTCAATTTTTTGGCTGTCCAGAAATGTTAGATAAAGTACTAGGTCCCTTCGATAAGCCAAAATCGTGTTCTTAGCCATGCCACGTTCAATTGTTAGATGGCGAAGGTAGTTATCAACATTCCTAGTGAGGCTGTCCATCTAAAATTTCCTTTTGGCAGCTAGAGCTAACACGGCAACAACCAAAGTGGGGCTCTTAACTTTCGAATCCCTTACTGCTGCCAACAGATCACTAAACGGAACCTTAGTAAGTTGCATCTGCGCTTCCTCGTCTTGGCGTAGGAATTTCTCCGCAAGTTGAGTTATTCCAGTGGCTAGAAAAATGTGAATTGTTTCACTACTAGAACCCGGTGAAGTGTGAAATACCTGGAGTAATTCCCAGTTAGCCGCCTGATGATCGGTTTCCTCGGCAAGTTCTCGCTTAGCAGCAGCCAACGATGATTCACCCTTGATATCAAGCAATCCGGCAGGAATTTCCAAAAGATACTCATTCACTGGCATTCGGAACTGTCTGATTACAAGAACCTGGTCTTGGTCATCAACAGCTAACACCGCAACAGCGCCAGGATGTTCAATAAATTCTCTAGCCAATGTTTTGCCATGAAAGTTGAAAGTCTTTTTGATTACATCCCAGATTTTCCCTTTGAAAACAATTTCGGAAGATATCACTGCCTCGCTGGGCAGTCCTTGAAGATCAGAATTATCTGGATGTTTTTCCATGCAACTAGTCGACCTGAGCGCTGAATAGCCTTCCGGCCAATGCAGCCCTAATTAGACCGTGAAATAAAGGATGCGCTTTGGTGGGTCTAGATAAGAATTCAGGATGGGCTTGAGTTGAAACGTAATAAGGATGAACCTCTCTAGGCAACTCAGCAAATTCAACCAATTCACCATCAGGAGAAGTCCCAGAGAATACCAAACCGGAAGTAGCTATCTGTTCCCGGAATGAATTATTTACTTCGTAGCGATGACGGTGACGTTCATAAACGCTTGTTTCACCATATGTCTCTGCAATCACGCTGCCTGGGATAAGTTTTGCCTCAAATAAACCAAGGCGCATGGTGTGTCCCATGTCGCCAGCTTTGAGAATGTCTACCTGTTCAGCCATGGTTGCAATGACCGGGTACTTAGTTTCACTATCAAACTCTGTGGATGATGCTCCAGTTAGACCAAGAACATTTCTGGCATACTCAATAACCATGCATTGCAAACCGAGGCATAGTCCTAGGGTTGGAACACCATTTTCTCTGGCAAACTTCAGAGCCCCCAGTTTGCCTTCGATACCTCTAACACCGAAACCACCAGGCACGCAGATGGCATCAACATCACTTAGGTGGTTTCTGGCTCCTTCTTCAGATTCACAAAGGTCGCTAGCTACCCACTTGATGTTCACTTTGACTTGCTCGGCAAAACCACCAGCTCTAAGTGCTTCGGTAACCGAAAGGTAAGCGTCTGGCAGATCAATATATTTACCGACCAGCGCAACAGTTACTTCGGCGATCGGCTCATGAACGGCTCTTAGCACACTGGACCATCTTGACCAGTCAACTTCCTTTGCATCAAGACCTAAATGCTTGATGATATAAGAATCAAGCCCTTCGTCATGAACCACACTTGGAATGTCGTAGATGCTGTTTGCATCTGCAGCATTAACTACACCTTGTATATCCACGTCACACATCAGAGCAATCTTTTTCTTGATGCTCTCACCTATCGGTCGATCACTTCGACAAACTATTGCATCTGGCTGGATACCAATCGATCTGAGCATCGCAACCGAGTGCTGAGTAGGTTTGGTTTTCAACTCCCCACTTGGAGCAAGATAGGGAACTAAAGAAACGTGGGCGAAGAATACTTTGTCTCTACCTAATTCATGCCTGACTTGCCTGGCAGCTTCAATAAACGGCTGAGATTCAATGTCTCCAACTGTTCCACCAATTTCAGTGATGATGACATCTGGCTTTGGGTCTTCACTGGCTTGCATGCGCATCCGGCGCTTGATTTCATCAGTTATGTGAGGAATGACCTGAACGGTATCTCCTAAATATTCTCCGGAACGCTCTCTGCGAATTACCTCAGAGTAAATCTGGCCGGTAGTTACGTTGGCCGCCTGGGAAAGGTTAACATCCAAGAAACGTTCGTAGTGACCAATATCTAGGTCTGTTTCTGCACCATCATCAGTGACGAAAACTTCGCCGTGCTGGAAAGGATTCATCGTTCCGGGGTCAACGTTTAGATAAGGGTCAAGCTTCTGCATGACCACTGTTAGGCCTCTAGCTCTGAGAAGATTTCCCAAACTGGCTGCGGTTAGGCCTTTGCCGAGTGAAGACGCGACACCACCGGTCACGAAAATTTGTCTTGTAACACCAGAATCCATCGCATCAGCCATGGAATTTAACTTTAGCATCGCCCTGTCAAAAGGTCCAAAAATAGCCTTCGACATACCGAAAGATCTAGAAGTTTTTGGCTAAATCCAAAAGTTCCATGGCATGCTCTCTCGCCGAATCTGAGTCCTGCAAGCCGGCAAGCATTCGAGCCAGTTCAGTTGATTGATCTTCACCTTGCAGTTCTTTGACATCGCTTGAAGTAAAACCGGCATTACTGGTTTTTACAACTTGAAGATGCTTGTCAGCAAAGGCCGCCACTTGAGCCAGATGGGTTACCACAATTACCTGAGCATTCTTAGCCAACATGGCTAGGCGTTTACCCACTTCTATAGCAGCTGCACCACCAACTCCGGCGTCAACTTCATCAAAAATAAATGTTGCCGCCGAATGACTCTCAGCCAACACAACCTCAAGAGCTAACATAATGCGGCTCAACTCACCGCCGGAGGCAGACTTACCAATAGGTCTTGGTTCTGCCCCTTCGTATGATTCCAAAAGAAAGGAAATCGAATCTGATCCAAAAGGCGTCAACTCGTCCCCACTGACAACAACATGCATACGTGAACCCGCCATAGCCAAATTCTTCAGCTCCCCAGTAACTCGAAGCTCTAGTTCATTAGCAGCTTTGATGCGGTTTTTAGAAACTTGCTCAGCTAATGACTTCACCTCACTAAGTGTTGCGGCCACTTCCTTCTCTAATTCTTCTATGCTTTGTGAGCCACTTCCAATTTCATTCAAACGAGTTTTGGCGGTGCTTAGATAATCTAATACCTCATCAAGTGATGGGCCATAGCGCTTCATAGCTATGCCCAGTTCGCTTCGTCTTTCTTGAATTTCATCTAAAGACATTCCGTTTTCAGATTCGATTTCAGTCAAGTAACTTGATAGCTCGATAACCACTTCATTGATTTGTTGACTGATTAGCTTTAGATTGTCTGCCTTTTCCTGAAGTGATTGGTCCACTCCAGCTGCCGATTCAAGTGCTTTTCTGGCAACTCCAATTTGACCGATGGCATCAGCTGATTCAAAAGAGTCAGTTAGTAAAGCGTCATGAGCTAGGCTTACCGCGGTTCGAAGCTGTTCAGTATGAGTAAGTCGAGCGGCAAGCTCCTGCAGTTCAACATCTTCATTGGTTTTTGGATCAAGCTTGGTTAGATAATCCACCGCATCTTCTAACATGGATTTTTCGCGCTCCAGGTTCTCTGTACCAGATTTGGCATCGGCTAAACGCCGCTGAGCGAGTTGCCAAGCCTGAAACGATTTGGTGTAATTCGTCAAGACTTCCAGGTGATCAACTCCCGCGAATCGATCCAGTGCTTCTCTTTGCGCAGTGGTAGATTTCAATCTAATTTGCTCGGATTGTCCATGAACGACTACCAGTTGCTGGCCAATTTCATTCAAAAGACCTACTGGCACTTGACGGCCACCGGCGAAAGCCTTAGATCTACCATCGCTGGAGACATTTCGAGTGAGCAGCAAACTATTTTCATCTAGAAACGCACCTGCTTGTTCGGCTGTGGTCAAAGCGATGTGATGATCTGGGAGCATCCAACTACCTGTCACAGAAGCTTGCATGGCACCGGAGCGAACAGTGCCGGCATCCGAACGCTCACCTAGCAATAACCCAAGAGCAGTCAAGACCATGGTTTTTCCGGCACCGGTTTCACCGGTGAGAACAGTCAGTCCTGAATGAAAGTGAAGCTGGGCGTCTTGAATTACGCCTAAGTCTTTGATCTGGATGTCTTCAATCATTGCGTAAAAAATTTTACTTTTCCGGACCGCGCCAACCGGCCACTGGCAAGGAGAACTTATTAACAAGTCGGTCTGTAAAAGGTGCAGTTCTCAATCTGGCCAAACGCACAGATTTAGTGGAACGAATTACTTCAACTCTGGCTCCAGCCTGAAGCTCGTGAGTTCTTCTTCCGTCACACCATAAAACGCCAGAACCAGAAGATCTGGCTAGCACCTCAACAGCAATTTTTGATCCTGGGCTGACCACCATTGGTCTAGCAAAAAGTGCATGAGCCGACAGAGGAACCATCAGCATTGCTTCAACTCCAGGCCAAACGATTGGCCCTCCAGCGCTAAAGGCATACGCGGTGGAACCTGTAGGAGTTGCAACAATAATCCCATCGCAGCCGAAACTTGAAAGGGGTCGCTCATCAACTTCAAGAACTACTTCGAGCATTCTTTCAGCAGCGCTCTTTTCAACTGTGGCTTCATTCAAAGCCCAAGTTCTGAAAACTTCCTTACCCTCGACCATTACTTTTACATCCAGGGTGAGTCGCTCTTTCACGACATAATCTTTGGCGACAACTCTAGAAACTGCGTGCGATAAACCTTCGCGCTCGCTTTCGGCAAGAAAGCCAACATGCCCTAGGTTTATTCCCATTAGCGGAGTTGCAGTCTCCCGAACAATTTCAGCCGCCTTCAAAATAGTGCCATCGCCACCAAGAACCATTACAAGTTCTAGTTGATCTTCAGCCACCTGCGAACCCAGCTCTCGAACATTTTGAAGTAAAGCAGATGATTTTGGTGCAGAAGACAAATTCGAAGTTAATTCGCCAATTTGTTCTGCCGTCATTACTGGAACCAGTCCAGCGGACACCAACTGCTCGAGAGTTTCCAAACATGCCGCAATGGCTTGATTCCGGCCAGTGTGGGCAACCAAAAGCACATTTCTATCTGCCATGGTTACCTCCTCTTCCCTACTAATCTAACCCTTGCGTTTCGCCAGTTCTTCAATTCTGCCAGACCAGTCAAGGTCCCAGTTAGTCTCCACAGAATTCAACCAAACCAAATACTCAATGTTTCCGTGGGTTCCAGGCAAAGGTGACTGCATTAGCCCGTGGATGCCAAGACCAAGCTTCTTGGCTTCTGCTAGAACCTGTTCTATGGCAAATGCTCGAAGTCTGTGGTCATTGACAATTCCGGAAGCATCTAAAGATGATTTTCCAACTTCAAATTGCGGTTTGATCAGTAAGACCAGGTCAGCCTTAGGAGCGACTTCTTTCATCTGTGCCATGACCAACGTAAGTGAAATAAAACTTAGATCAGCAACAACAAGCTTGATTGTTTCATCAGTAATAGTTCCGCCAACTCTTTTACTCAATGCAGCCTGAGTCATCTCCCGAGCATTGAAATTCTCGATATTGAAGACAAACCGATTTTCTAGCAAAACCGGCGAAAGTTGGGAATGACCAACATCGAGAGCTATTACCTGCCTTGCACCTCGGCGCAGCAAAACATCGGTAAAACCACCTGTAGAAGCGCCAACATCGAGACAGGTTTTACCTTGAACATCTATTTGGAATTCGTCTAAAGCAGCAGCCAATTTGTGGCCGGCTCGTGAAACATAATCCTCCGCAGGAAGAACCTTCAGATTAGATTCCTCAGCAACTGGTTGAGAGGACTTTTTTGCTTCTTTTCCGTCGACGTAAACACGACCAGACTCAATCAAACTGGAAGCCTGGTTTCGCGATCGGGCTAACCCTCTCTCAACGAGCGCAACATCTAGACGGGTTTGATTCACTATCGCTCGTCGCTATTTGCTGAGTTTAGCTCTGAATCTAATTCCTCATACAGTTTGGTAAGAGCAGCAGGTTGCTCACTCAAAGGCAACTTGGATATTTCTTCTAACTGCGCTTTTACTACATCCAGTTTTTCGTTCATTCTGTTCCTAGCTATAGAGTTCCGGCTGAACTTCCAAGAAATGTATATGTTTTTCCGCGTTCCAAATAACCTTACAGGCTGCTCTTAGTGCATCTGTTGATCTTGGATCGCCTTGAACAACTAAAACTTTGTCGCCAAGCAACTCCACCTCGGCATCTTTGCATTTGTAGCCGCGTTTGGTTTGTTTGAGTTCAGGATAATCAACTAACAAATCAGCCAAAGTATTCAAAATATATTCTGGACGCTCATCGGGTTTTGCTGCTAACACATCCTTACGAGAAGAAATTCCAGTTAGCACCACAGCGGAGCTGACTCCCGATTGATTAGCCCCAAGAATATCTGTTTCTAAGCGGTCACCAACAAATAGCGCTGAACTGTTTTCAAAACTTTCCAACGCGGTCTTGTAAATAGCGATCTCGGGTTTACCGGCAAAAACAGGAAACTGACCAACGGCGGTATGCACGGCTGAAACAAGTGTTCCATTTCCAGGTGCCACACCACGCTCTTGAGGAAGAGTCCAGTCATTATTCGTGGCAATCCAAATAGCTCCACGTTGAATTGCATATGAAGCCTCAGCAAGTTCCATCCAAGAAACATCTGGAGCAAATCCTTGAATCACCGCTGCTGGTGCATCTTCACTATTGTTTACAATTTCAAAGCCAGCTTGACTTACAAAACCTCGAAGGCCATCTCCGCCAACAACGTAAACCTTTGCTCCGGCAGGTATTTCTCGGCTAAGCAACTCAACCGCAGTTTGTCCAGATGAGATGACCTCTTTTGGTTTTACAGTGAGGCCGAATTCTGAAAGATGATCTGCGATAGTTTGCTGACTTCGTGAAGAGTTATTCGTGACGTAACCAACTTGAACACCGCGATTAGTCAACTCGTTTATGGATGCAACAGCATGAATGATGTCTTTGCTGCCTTCATAAACAACACCGTCTAAATCAGCTAAAAGTAAATCGTATTTTCCCCAAATACTTTTAGCGACCACGACCTGGACCTCGGCTGCGTCCCTTTGGTGGACCACCAAAGCCACGGTTAGGTCCTTTGCCATTTTTTGGTGGTGGACCAAAGTTGTTTTGCTTTTTTTCAAATGGTGGGCGCTTTGGCTTTTCAGGTTTTTCAGGCTTGTCTGATTTATCTTCCATGTCTCTATTTTCCCGCTTAAATGAAGGTTCCCGAGATGTCTTACGGTCTAAGTTAAGTTTGGGTGTTGATCTGTTAGATCGACCGGACATCTCGGGAATTGTTATTTCCTCAATTACAGAGAAAAGTTCGTTCTCGGGATTATTTTCCCCGAGGAAGTGACGCTCCGCTTGATCTGCTAAATCGAACCAGCGTTTAGCTTCACTTTCTCTGTTGTTGAGTATAAGGGTTTCCGCATAAGCACGGAATAGGGCAATTGAATACTCAAAAACTTTACTTGGATTCAATTCTGGTATTTCGAGTTCGGCAAGAGCCAAATCATTTTGCTCTAGATCAAGTCTTGCACCAGACATCGCTATGGCTAAGTTTGCGCGAACTGATGCAGGTAGCTTTGATCGATCAACCGATCTGCCCAGCTCTAAAGCCTTGGCCGGACGGCCTAAACCACGCTCGGAATCCACCATCAACGGAATTTGGTCATTAGAGCCAGATAACCGTCGGAAAGTAGTCAGCTCACGCAAAGCAAGTCCGTAATCGCCAACTAGGTAGGCGGTAACACCGAGTGTTTCGCGGACAACTGCGATCCGCCCCGCACGCTTAGCGGCTGCCAAGGCATGCTTGTGGGCTAGCTGGGGGTCTTGCTCGTGCAAGAGATTGACCATGGCCAAATGTCTTGCAGTCATTTCTGCATTTTCTGCAGTCAAAGTTTTCAACTGAACACGAACACTAAGGTCCAAGTCCATTTCGGTAATTTCTTCAGGAATGATTGGAGATTTCTCGACGCCTTCTCGACGAACTTCCCGCTGTTGCCAGGCTGGTCGTTCTTCATTAGCCCCTGAGCGGCGCTCATTGGGGCGAGTTGGCTTACGCTCAACTGGCTTTCTTCGTTCTGGTCTGTCTGTCATGATCTCTTTCTAAGTCTAAAGAAGGCTTAAACAAAAATGGCCACCTAAAGAAGGTGGCCATTTTCGTAAATTAAGTCCGGCGGTGTCCTACTCTCCCACAAGGTCCCCCTTGCAGTACCATCGGCGCAGAGAGTCTTAGCTTCCGGGTTCGGAATGTAACCGGGCGTTTCCCTCTCGCTATGGCCGCCGAAAC